>ENA-ORTL01000141-ORTL01000141.1-human-gut-metagenome-genome-assembly--contig:-NODE-141-length-104365-cov-4.1832_pt1 | contig 104365 bp, 102 predicted proteins | sample MGYA00241916_ERZ509196 | MGnify/ENA primary metagenome ERZ509196 (study PRJEB26280, sample SAMEA2338844) | human gut metagenome | biome: human gut; feature: human-associated habitat; material: faeces...
AGCTCTTACAGTAGCAATCAAGAGAGCAAGACATATCGCTTTAATGCCATACGTTCAGGACTAAGAAATGCAGAGGCTAAAATCTCAGAAAAGAGGTTTTGGTCTCTTTTTTTGTCTATTTGTCAAAGGCTGGGGAAAAAGAAGCTCCCTTGCAGTTCGGTGTAAAAGTACATTTTGTATGAGAAAGAACAGCTTTCCCAAGTTTGTATTATCTAAATAATATTCGCTATTGAAATGAATGACAGATAAGTCTATAATAAATCCATATAACTCGAAAAAATCAGACAACTGCAAAATGTACAGGAGGTACTGTGTATGGTGAAATTATATAATCAAGGAGTGTATCTGCTAAATGGGTCAGAGATTGTGCCAGATGGAGCAGATGCTGTAAGGGAGATAGAAGGCAAGGTGGGGCATGTTGTTTCCAAAGAGGAAGCGGCAAAGGAGACTATTGCATACCGCATTCTGAAGGAGCACAATACGTCTCCGGATATGGAGCACCTCAGAATCAAATTTGATAAACTGACTTCGCACGACATCACTTTTGTGGGAATTATTCAGACGGCAAGGGCATCGGGACTGGAACGGTTTCCGATACCGTATGTGTTGACGAATTGTCATAACAGTCTGTGTGCGGTCGGTGGGACGATCAATGAAGATGATCATATGTTTGGACTGACTTGCGCGAAGAAGTATGGAGGAGTGTATGTTCCACCGCATCAAGCGGTAATCCATCAGTATGCAAGGGAAATGCTTGCAGGCGGAGGCAAGATGATCCTCGGCTCTGACAGCCATACACGCTATGGTGCACTCGGTACAATGGCAATTGGCGAAGGAGGACCGGAGCTTGTCAAGCAGCTGCTGAATAAAACATATGACATCCGCATGCCAGAGGTGATCGCGGTATATCTGGATGGACAGCCTTCAGTCGGTGTGGGGCCACAGGATGTAGCGCTTGCGATTATCAAGGCGACTTTTGCAAACGGATATGTGAATAATAAAGTCATGGAATTTGTAGGACCGGGAGTAGAGAAATTAAGTGCGGATTTCCGAATCGGAATTGATGTGATGACGACAGAAACGACATGTCTGTCTTCTATCTGGAAAACAGATGCTGTCATAGAGGAGTTTTTTGAGATCCACGGAAGAAAAGAGGATTTTGAGAAGCTTTCTCCAGGTGAGACAGCTTACTATGACGGAATGGTATATGTAGATCTTGACAAGGTTGAGCCGATGATCGCGATGCCGTTCCATCCAAGCAATGCCTATACAATCCGCGAACTGAATCAGAATCTGAGCGAGATTCTTCATGATGTGGAGCAGAAAGCGCTGGTAAGTCTTGGAGGAGATGTGAATTTCACATTGCAGGATAAGGTGCGGAACGGAAAGCTTTATGTGGAACAGGGCATCATCGCCGGATGTGCAGGTGGAGGATTTGAAAATATCTGTGCTGCTTCTGAGATTCTTTCAGGATGCGGAATCGGAGCAGATGAGTTTACACTCAGTGTGTATCCGGCAAGTACACCGATCTACATGGAGTTGGTGAAGAATGGGGCTGTTGCAAAACTGATGGAAGCCGGGGCGGTTGTGAAGACAGCATTTTGCGGTCCGTGTTTCGGTGCAGGGGATACCCCGGCAGATGGGGCGCTCAGCATCCGGCATTCTACAAGAAACTTCCCAAATCGGGAGGGATCAAAATTACAGAGTGGACAGATTGCTTCTGTAGCTTTGATGGATGCAAGATCGATTGCGGCAACTGCGGCGAATAAGGGATACCTTACATCGGCGGCAGATATGATGGACAGAGAATATCAGATGCCGAAGTATCATTTTGATAGTAATATTTATGCGAATCGTGTCTTTGACAGTAAAGGAATTGCAGATCCGTCAGTCAAGATTAAACTTGGACCAAACATTAAAGACTGGCCGGAGATGCCGCCGCTTCCGGAACATCTCCTTTTGAAGGTGGTATCAGAGATTCATGATCCAGTCACGACGACTGACGAACTGATTCCGTCTGGAGAGACTTCCTCCTATCGGTCCAATCCGCTTGGATTGGCAGAATTTGCCTTGTCGAGAAAAGATCCGGCATATGTAGGCAGAGCGAAGGAAGTACAGAAGGCACAAAAAGCAATTGAGCAAGGACAATGTCCGCTGGAAGTGTTGGAAGAGCTGAAGGATGTGATGGAAGTTGTGCGCAGGAGATATCCGCAGGCAGGTGAGGGGACACTTGGAATCGGAAGTACGATATTTGCAGTGAAGCCGGGCGACGGATCTGCGAGAGAGCAGGCAGCCTCCTGTCAGAAAGTACTTGGCGGATGGGCAAATATTGCAGAAGAGTATGCTACCAAGCGCTATCGCTCAAACTTGATCAACTGGGGTATGCTCCCGCTTTTGACAGACGAAAAGGAAGAACAACTATCGTTTCACAATGGAGACTATATTTTCTTCCCGGATATTTTAGAAAAAATCAAACAAAAGGAAAATAAGATTACAGCTTACATTGTAAAAGATGATCTGGTGGAGGTCACATTCCGGTTGGGAGAAATGACGGAGAATGAGCGAGAAATCATCCAGAAAGGCTGTCTGATCAACTATTACAGGGACCAGAACAGGTAAGTGCTATAGGATCCTGATTAGATTATGAGGAGAAAAAACAGATGAAAGAGAAGTTATATACGATTCCGGTAAATGATGCGTTTCGGGAGGACTGTGAATGTCCTCTCTGCAGTATTTACCACAAGCTGGAACAGGATGCTCTTGAATATGCACTGCGTCCATCTACTTATATGGTAAGTGAGCGCAGGGAAGAGAGTGATAAAGTAGGATTTTGCAAAAGACATGCAGCGATGTTAAATGAGATGCCGGATCGGCTGGGGCTTGCACTGATCTATAAGACGCATATGGATTCTTTTATCAAGGAAATTGAACAAAGGCAGAAAGAACCGGTAAAGCAGGCATCGTTTTTCAAGAAAAAGACAGAAGCCTCAGGATTGGCTGCTTATATCGGGCAGTTGGAGAAATCCTGCTTTGTCTGCGAGAAGATCGAGAAGACGTTCCATGATTATTTAGGTACAATCTTTCATCTGTATAAGAAAGAGGAAGAATTCCGGAAATTGTTTACCTCCTCGAAAGGATTTTGTACAAAACATTACGGGATGCTGTATGAGATGGCGCCGGAAAGACTTGGCGGCGCTTTGCTGGATTCCTTTATCAGTGAATTGAATCAGCTCTATCTGGAAAATATGAAGCGCGTGCGGGATGACCTTAGCTGGTTTGTCGATAAGTTTGATTATCGATTTAAGGACGAACCGTGGAAAAATTCCAAAGACGCGCTTCCAAGAACTTTGACAAAAGTAAACGGCTTATAAAAGCAGAGCTTTCAACCGCTTCTGGATCGTAAGACCGACGAAGAGGGCAATCAATATTTTTGTAATATCAAAAAAGAGATAAGGAACTACTCCGATCATCAGACCTTCTGCAAAGGATAGGTGGAGTTGTACACAGAGCCAGACAGTTCCAAACAGATAGTTTACTGCGGAGCCGAGCAGCATTCCGATCAAGATGACTGCAGGTTTTTTTAAGAATCGCTCTGCGATCCACCCGGATAGGATTGTGAGAAAGATCATTCCGACAAGGTAGCCTCCGGTCGGTCCTGCGAGTTTTCCGAGACCTCCTGCGAATCCGGAGAAGACAGGAAGACCAATAGCTCCGAGGAGAAGATAGACGAGATAGCTTACAGTGGCAGCTTTCCATCCCAGTATAAAGATACTGATGTATAAGACCAGGTTGGTCAGAGAGAGGGGAACCGGGCTAAATGGCAGCGGGATGGAAAGCGGCGCTAAAATACAGGTGATTGCGGTAACAAGTGCAATCCGTACAAGCAGGTGCGTTCTGACTTGTGGATGTTTGGTAGTTGCTGAAGGTATTGGATTCATAAGTGTTGTAAGTTCCTTTCTTTTGCTAAAATTTATGGAGATCAAATATATTGTGTATCCCATATGAAGCATATTATAATTTGGGGAAAACTAAATGTCAACATATTTAAAAATAAAGTTAACAATTAAAACCGGAAGTGTATGTCCAAAAGTCTATGACGGAATAGAAATGAAATTAATTGATAATAAAATTAAAAATAAGATAAAAACAGAAAATATAATTATATAAAAAGAAAAATAAAAAAACATATAAAAAACTGTTGACAAAACAGAAAATATAATGTATTATAAATTCAACAAAAGAAATCCAAAGAAATTAAAAAAGTAATTTTCATACAAAATTTTCTAAAGATTCTAGAAGAATTTGAATATGACAAGTAGACGGAAAAGGAACTTTTGAAAATATTTCAGATAACCGGAAGCGGATACTTGAATATAAAAGAAAAAATGAGAGTTTTGATTTGTGAAGACTTAAAGAAATTTCAGAGGATGGATGATCGGAAGGAGGCTGTTACCATTGGATATGACATCGTTTACAATTCAATATGTGAGTGGTCGGGCAAATAAAAGTTCCTGCGAGAACGGCCTTTATCATAGATAGTTCGATGATGAAAAAATAATGAAGAAAGTAATCGGAGAAAGAAAAGCTACCATATGATTTAGAATTGCAGAACATATTGAATAAAGAAAATAGACCACAGAAGTTCGGAGAGTTTAGAGGATGTGTAAAGAAACATCTAATAAAAAATCAGAAACAATATATATAATCGGTATAGAGAGAATTAGTTTTATATGAGTAGCGAAAAGAGTATTGATATGAAATGATTTGAAGGAGGAAAGCAATCCGATTATAAAAAACGAACGAGAAATGGTATCGAAGATTTGGAAATCGGAGACCTTAAGAAAAATCGAAATCAATTAAAGATTGATTATGAAAAGAATGAAGGCCGGCAGGAACAGAAGGTGTTAGCTTCTCCGCTGAGAATAAATAGAATGGATAAGGATAAGATTTAGATAGCCATTATAATTTCAAAGAAAATTATAATGGCTATTTTTTTGACAGAATGGAGTTGGTGTGATAAACTATGATAGTATTGGAGTAAGCAAATATAAGAATGGGAAGTAAATTATAATAGATGAGGTGATTGTATTGGATAAATATGAATATCGCGTAAAGACAGAGCAGATGCTCGAGTATATGGAACAAAAAGCATATGGGAAGGCGATGGAGATTGCAGATACGATTGATTGGCGTAAAGTAAAGAATGCGTCTATGCTCTGTTCTGTAAGTGAGATTTACGAGCAGAATGAAAAGTATGAAAAAAGCCGCGATGTCCTATTCATCGCATATGATCGCACCCCGGGAAGTAGAAAGATTATATACCGGCTTGGAATTTTAGCTCTCAAGCTGGGAGAACCATCGGAAGCTATGGACTGCTATGAGGAATTTGTATCAGTCGCACCGAAAGATCCGAACCAGTATATTTTACGTTATAAGATTCTGAAAGCACAGAATGCTCCAATTACACAGCAGATTGAAGTACTGGAAGAATTTAAGAAAGCAGAATATATAGAGAAGTGGGCGTATGAGCTTGCAAAATTGTATGATGAGGCAGGGATGATCACGGAATGTCTGGAAGAGTGCGATGATCTGATTCTTTGGTTCAGTGAAGGAAAATATGTGTATCAGGCCATGGAACTGAAGATGAAGTATAAGCCTTTGACACCTTTACAGCAGGAGAAATACGATCAGAAACCTGACGGACCGATGACGCCGAGCCAGAAGTTTGTTCAGAAATTAAGAGAGAACCAGTTGGATACGTCTACTGCAACGATTCCGACTGGAGAAGTGAAGGAAGCAATAAAGGAACCACAGCTTCAAAAGCAAGTGACAGGTCAGATGAAGATTGAAGAAATCCTTGCAAGCTGGGAAGAAAAGCAGAAAGAAGTCATGGAAGTCATCGAGCAGAAACGTCAGGAAGCAGAGGCAGACAAGGAGATTGTGGAACTGAAGTCCGAACCGGAAGCAGCAACTCCGGAGGATGTCCGCCGACTGATGGAAGAGCTGGAAGGAAAGAAAGAGGATGAAGCTTTAGAGGAAGCATCTGCTTCAGAGCCTATGGAAGAGGAAGCGGAACCGGAAGTCATCGAGGAACCAATTGAAGAGCAGACATTTGCAGAAGAAGATTTTGAAGAATGTTTTGATGATGAGATTGATGAGGAACTCGAAGAGTTTGAAGAACTGGACATTCCTGAATGGGATGAACAGGAGATGGAGGCAATGACAGAAGATCCGGTGGAGGTGATCGAAGAATCTGAGGAGGAAGTGATCGAGGAACCGGAGAGTATTTTTGAAGAGATGTCGGAAGAGGATGCTGCTCAGGTGCTGTCGGAAGAATCGGAAGTACATGAGGAGACAGAACTGTACGAAGAGGAAGAAATTTCGAAAGATCTGTCAGAAGGACAAGAAGAGATGGATCCGGAAGACGATGACGAAGACAGCTTTGATCCGAATGATTTTGAAGAAGTAGAAGATGGATATGATATCCGTGACTTTGAAGAGGAAATAGCAGCTTTTGAAAGAGAGAGAAAGGAATCGGAGGAGGACGACGACGATGATTTTGACCTTCTGAATGAGACGATCCCTCTTTCGAGAATTGAAGTGGCAAAAGCGGCGGCAACTGGTAAGACAGGAAAGATTCCAGTAGATGAGATTGCAAATGCACTGGGAGCTACGGGAACTTTTGGACAGGGAACAACCGGATTTACTGTTCAGGCAAAATATGATCTGGAAGCACAGAGTGAAGTGGGACTTCGTGCCGGATTGACAGAAGAGCAGAAGAAATTATTCTCTTATTTTGTACCAGTAAGAGGAATGAGCGAACAGCTGGTGGATGTTTTAGAGCAGGATAAGCAGTGTACGAATCGACAGGGAACGTCAAAGACAGGAAACTTGCTGATCATTGGGCGAAAAGGTTCCGGTAAGACGGTTCTGGCTGTGGATGTGGTAAAAGCAATTCAGAAACAGAGAAAATTAAAGCAGGGAAAAGTAGCGATTATTACCGGAGATTCTCTGAATAAGAAAAAGATCAAAGAGATCGTATCGAAGTTATATGGAGGCGCTCTGATCATTGAGAAGGCCGGAAGAATGAATGAAAAGACAGTTCAGCGGTTGAATAAGGCTATGGAGAGAGATACCGGAGAGCTTCTGATTGTTTTGGAGGAGCAGAGAAAGCCTTTGGATCGTCTGTTATCTTCTAATAAAGAATTTAGAAGAAAATTCACCTCTCGTCTGGAAGTGCCGATCTTTATCAATGATGAGCTTGTTACATTTGGTCAGACATATGCAAAGGAAAATGGATTCAAGATTGATGAAGTAGGTATTCTCGCACTGTACAGCCGGATCGATATGCTCCAGAGAGAGGATCATGTTGTGACAGTAGCGGAAGTCAAAGAGATCATGGACGAGGCGATTGAACATGTGCAGAAGACAAATGTCAAGAAAATCGTCAAGAGAGTGTTAGGAAAAGGAAGAGATGACGCAGACCGCGTGATCTTGTCTGAGAAAGATTTCAATATATAAGATGGGAAAGAGTCTGGATACAAAAGAAAAAGGTAATTTTTCAAGAAAAAAAGAGAAAATTTTTGGAGAAAAATTACAAAAAAAGAGTTTTGACAAGGTGAAAAATTGTCAAAACTCTTTCTTTTTGTATGGGTCTAAAGTATAATGAAAGAAATATCAGTAAATGGACTGGAAAGGTGAATGATATGGGAAAAGCAATGAAAAAGAATACGAAAATGTCGTATGAAATAGGAGAGCTGGATCAATATCTGTTTGGACAGGGTACACATTATGAAATTTATAAAAAGCTAGGTGCGCACAAAGCAAAGAAGGGAAAGAAAGAAGGAATCTATTTTGCAGTATGGGCACCTCATGCACAGGAGGTATCTGTCATTGGTGAGTTTAATCAGTGGGATCGAACAGCCAGTCCGATGAAGCGATACGAACCTCTTGGAATTTATGACTGTTTTGTGCCGGAAGCAAAAGAAGGGATGCTGTATAAGTTCTGCATTCGGACACAAGAAGGAGAGTATTTATACAAGGCAGATCCATTTGCAAATTATGCGGAAGTAAGACCAGGTACCGCTTCCAGAATCGTGGATATCGAAGATTTGAAGTGGACAGACAGTAAGTGGATGAAAGACAGAGAAACCTGGGATCACAATCATGAGCCGGTGTCGATTTATGAGGCACATATCGGTTCCTGGAAGCGTCATCCTAGGGAAGAGGAAGATGGATTTTATACCTACCGGGAATTTGCCCACGAGGCTGCCGCCTACATAAAAGAGATGGGATATACACATATTGAACTGATGGGAATTGCAGAGTATCCATATGATGGATCCTGGGGATATCAGGTGACCGGGTATTACGCACCGACTTCCCGCTATGGAACACCGGAAGATTTTGCGTATATGATCAATTATTTCCACAGGAATAAGATTGGGGTAATCCTCGACTGGGTTCCGGCACATTTTCCGAAAGATGCACATGGCCTCGCAAATTTTGATGGGGCACCATTGTTTGAATATGCAGATCCCAAGCAGGGAGAACATCCGGACTGGGGTACGAAGATTTTTGATTATGGCAAGGCGGAGGTAAAGAACTTTCTGATTGCCAATGCACTGTTCTGGGTGGAAAAGTTCCATGTGGATGGGCTTAGAGTGGATGCGGTTGCCTCGATGCTTTACCTGGACTATGGAAAGGAAGATGGACAGTGGATTGCCAATAAATATGGTGGAAATCAGAACCTGGAGGCGATAGAATTTTTCAAGCACTTAAATTCCGTTGTGCTTGGAAGGAATCAAGGGACGATGATGATTGCAGAAGAGTCGACAGCATGGCCGAAAGTGACTGCAGAGCCCGAGTATGATGGTCTTGGATTCAGCTTGAAGTGGAATATGGGTTGGATGCATGATTTTACAGAATATATGAAGTTGGATCCGTACTTTAGAAAAGGGTGCCACAACCAGATGACGTTTGCGATGAGCTATGCTTACAGTGAGAAATATGTACTTGTCCTTTCTCATGATGAAGTTGTTCATTTGAAATGTTCTATGATCAATAAAATGCCGGGGCTTGGCTTTGATAAGTTTGCAAACTTGAAAGCGGGATATGCATTTATGATGGGACATTCCGGCAAGAAGCTATTGTTTATGGGACAAGACTTTGCACAGCTACGGGAGTGGAGTGAAGAGAGAGAGCTGGACTGGTACCTGCTTGCGGAGGAAGAGCACAGGCAGATGCAGGCATTTACAAGAGATTTGCTCCATCTCTATAAGAAGAACAAAGCATTGTATGAATGTGATGTCATGCCGGAAGGGTTTGAGTGGATCAATGCAGATGACAGGGAGCGAAGTATTTTCAGCTTTATCAGACATTCGAAAGACGATAAAAAGAATTTGCTGTTTGTATGTAATTTCACACCGGTGGCAAGACCAGATTACCGCGTGGGAGTATCAAGAAGAAAACAGCTGAGATTAGTGTTAAACAGTGATGAGAAGCAGTATGGGGGAACCGGTGCAGAACGTCCGGTGATCTATAAACCGAAGAAACAGGAATGCGATGGAAGACCGTATTCCATCGGCTACGATCTTCCACCATATGGTGTGGCAGTATTTGAATTTTAATAGGTTAAGAACGGGTATAGGAGAGCATCTCCAGAATACGTTTTTTTAAGACTTGTCTGGAAAGAATCCCGCTCATCATACCGAGCGCTTCTCCGTGGGAAAAAAGAAGGAATGTGGGTACGATTTCGATCCCGCATTCCTTTGTCAGTTTTTCATATTTTTCTGTATCAATCCGGATTACTTTCAGGTCTTTGGCAAAGTCGTTCTCAATCTCATCGACAAGAGGAAGCATCATATTGCATTTGGGGCACCATGTCGCAAAAAAGACGACAAGTACAGGCTGTTTTTCTTTGAAAATATAGGAATGGAAAAAATCATTTTCCAGAGCAGCAGCCATGTGGATCACCTCCGGGACATCTGCATTTTGCATTTAAAATGTGATATACTTCCACCCAGGATCTGCGGATCGAGCAGAGCTTTTTCTTTAGAAATGGCTTGTCATACAGATAACAGTTCATCTTACATTTCATACGGTTACAGCATTTCATAAAAAGACTCCTTTTCTTCTTACTATATGCATTGGAAAGAACTGCGTGATGCGATCAGTTTGTGGATCGGGTTGCCCATGGATGAGAATTTCTGTTCATATTCCGTCATTACATTTCCTTCATTCATGACAGGATCATGGTGAAGGTCGAAAGTGTGAGCATTCAATGTCCATCCTGCTTCGGTCACTTGTTCCAAAGAGAAGTCAAAGAGCGGACGGTTGTCTGTCTTAAATTCTACTGTGCCGTCGGCTGCCAGCACACGATCGTAGCGGGCAAAAAATTCTTTGGAAGTCAGTCTTCTTCTTGCATGGCGTGCTTTCGGCCATGGATCTGAGAAATTCAGATAGATCTTTTCCACTTCTCCTTTTTCAAATACCTCAGAGATATCTGCAGCATCCATGCAGATAAAGCGGATGTTCGTCAGTCCTTCGTACTCCTCGGAGTCGAGCTTTTCAAGAGCGCGCAGAAGAACACTGGAGTAGCGCTCAATCCCGATGTAGTTGATCGTTGGATATTTCTTTGCGAGGGTAAGCAGGAACTGTCCTTTTCCCATACCGATCTCGATGTGGATCGGGTGGTTGTTTCCGAAAAGTGTATGCCAGTTTCCCTTCTGTTCTGTCTCATTTTTGATCGCAGCAGCATGTGCTAAAATCACGTCATCTGCATGCGGTATATTTCTAAGTCTCATAGATATCGTTTCTCCTTCTGTTTCAAATCGGATTTTATTATACCATTTTTGTGTGAAAAAGCAAAGAAAATCGCATCAGTGGAAGTGTGAAATTATACAAAAGAAATTTTATGTAAAAAATAAATTTGTTAAATTTCCCGATGGATATTTTCGAAAATGAGAGTATGATAATACAATAGATAAAATAAGGAAAGGGAGGCAGAGTATGGATTCGATTATTAGTAAACTGTCAGAAGTAGAATCTGCAGCAGAGTTGATCGTGCAGCATGCAGAGGAACAGAAGCATATACTTGATGAGCAGATGAAGGAAAAAACGGACAAGTTTGACCGGGAACTCGCTGCGGATACAGAAAAGAAACTAAGTGAAATACGTGCCGGTATGCAGGGCAGCATGGACTCCGAGCTGGAACGGCTCAGAGAAGAAAGTGCAAAAACGATCAATGCATACAAGAGAGAATATGAGTTGGAGCATGAGCGGTATGCGCAGGAGATTATAAAACGTATAACTGAGGTATAAGACATGGGAAATTTGCTTGTATATAGTGGGATCACTACAAAGATACGTGCTATGAGATCGAGACTCTTGTCTGAGAAAGATTTTGAGGAAATATCAGCGCTCCACAATGTACCAGAAGTAGTCGCTTATTTGAAGAAACACTCGGCATATGCAGATGATTTTGCCCAGATTGATGAGAACAAACTTCACCGCGGAGACGTAGAGAAGATATTAGTTCAGTCACTCTATGATGATTATTCAAGACTGTACCGTTTTTCGGGAATAGAAGTACGGAAGTTTTTGAAACTATATCTGAAGAGGTATGAAGTCGATCTGATCAATTATTGTCTGCGGATTATTTTCAATCATTATGAACAGCCGTTTGATTTGAATTATAAGCGAACTTTTTTTGACAGATATTCACAGATTTCTATTGAAAAACTGATTACTTCCAGAACGATTGAGGAGTTCGTGGACAATTTGCAAGGAACTGAGTATTATGAACCGCTCAGAAAGCTTAGAGATTCCAATGCGTCCACACTGTTTGATTATGATCTGGCACTGGATCTGTATTACTACACAACGCTGTGGAAGGAGAAGAAAAAGGTCTTAAAGAAAAGTGAATTAGAGATCTTTACAAGAGATATTGGTTCTAAGATCGACCTTCTGAATCTTCAGTGGATCTACCGCGCAAAGAAATATTTTAAGATGCAGCCGGCAGATATTTATTCGATGATCATCCCGATTCATTTCAAGATTCATCGGGATACGATGAAAGAGCTGGTGGAGACTGCTTCGGTGGAGGAGTTCATCGCGCATGTTGCCAGCACATATTATGTAAAAAGATATGATTTCGATGATCATCATACGATAGAAAGAGTCTATTTTGAATGTATCCAACGGTTATATACGGTGGATGAAAGACGGAATCCATATTCCATTGCTTCAATTAACACATACCTTTTCTTAAAAGAAGAGGAGATTAAGCGATTGACCAGTACATTAGAATGTATCCGTTATGGATTGACGCCGAAAGAAACATTAGATTATACAGGAGGTGTTATACAGAAATGATAGTAAAGATGAAGTTCATAAGTATTACAGGACCGAAAAATGACATCGACCGTGTAACTGACCAGTATCTTTCCAAATATGAGATTCAACTGGAAAATGCGCTTTCTGAGTTGAAAACTACAGAGAATCTTCAGCCGTTTGTGGAGATCAATCCATACCGGGAAGCATTGGAAAAGGCGAAACAGCTCGCCTTGTATGTCAAGGATCAGAAGCCGGAAGATACACCGGAACTTTCCATTGAGGAGATATTCCACACAGTGCGCGATGCGAATCATGATTATATGGAACTGCGTGCAAAGGAAAATGACTGGAAGGTAGAGCGGGAGATGTTAAGAGAACGTCTGCTTGCACTTGCACCGTTCCGTCCGTTGAATTTTAACCTGCACAATGTTCTTCAGTTCCGCTATATTAAGTTTCGGTTCGGAAGGGTTCCGGTGGATTATTACCATCGCCTTGAAAAATATGTGTACAGTGACATGGATGCATTGTTCATTGAAGGCGGGAAAGATGACAGCTATGTATACGGAGTGTATTTTGTAGCGAATAAGGCAGCCGACAAGACCGATTCGATCTTCCAGTCGCTGCATTTTGAACGGATTTATCTGCCGGATGAATATCAGGGAAATACAGAGGAAGCCTACCAGAAGCTGGAGCGAGAGATTGAGGAGATCACAGCAAAGATTAATGGGATTGATGACGAGATCAAGCTGACGCTGGCAAAGAAGGCCGGACGTCTTTTGGAGGCGAGAAACCGGCTTGAGATGCTCTGTGAGAACTTCGATGTCCGAAAGGTTGCGGCTTGTGTAGAAGATCAGCATGAGGACTTTTACATTTTGTGTGGTTGGATGGCGGAAAAAGACGTGGAATCTCTTCTGAAAGAAGTGAAAAATGATCCGAATATTTTTATTTTTGTAGAGGAGGATAATTCTGGATACTTCGGAGCGCCTCCAACTAAGCTTGAGAATCCAAAGCTGTTTAAGCCATTTGAGATGTTTATCAAGATGTATGGACTGCCGGCACACAATGAGATGGACCCGACGATCTTTGTGGCACTGACTTATACATTTATCTTCGGTGCGATGTTCGGAGATGTAGGACAGGGTCTCTGTCTGTTCCTTGGAGGAGCAATCCTTTATAAGTGGAAGAAACTGAACCTTGCGGGAATTGTATCTGTCGCTGGACTGTTCTCTACATTTTTTGGCTGGATGTTCGGAAGTATTTTCGGATTTGAAGATATTATCGAGGCAAAATGGTTAAGACCAATCTCCCATATGACGAATCTTCCATTTATTGGAAAGCTGAATACAGTATTTATTGTCGCAGTTGCATTTGGTATGGGAATTATCCTGTTATCGATGGTGTTCCACATTATCAATGCCCTCAGGGCACACGATGCGGAAAACGCATGGTTTGATGCGAACGGACTTGCCGGACTTGTATTTTACGGTTCTGTGACAGCGGTTCTTGTGTTGTTTATGACAGGGCATAAGACACCGGCAGGAATCGTGATGGCAGTGATGTTTGGAGTGCCTTTGATTCTGATGGTATTGAAAGAGCCTCTGGCAAAGAAAATTGAAAAGAGCACTGAGAAGATGACAGAAGGAAAAGTGATGTTCTTTGTGCAAGGATTTTTCGAATTATTTGAAACATTACTGAGTTATTTCTCAAACACATTATCGTTTGTCCGTATCGGGGCATTTGCTGTCAGCCATGCGGCGATGATGGAAGTGGTCCTGATGCTTGCAGGCGCTGAGGCGGGGACACCGAACTGGCTGATCGTTGTACTCGGTAACCTGTTCGTATGCGGTATGGAAGGGCTGATCGTAGGGATCCAGGTACTCCGTCTTGAGTATTATGAGATGTTCAGTCGTTTCTACAAAGGAAATGGACGAGAATTTAAACCATACAAAATCATTAAGAAACAATAGGAAAATTTCATTAGGAGGCTATTATTATGACATTAGCAACAAAATTAATTCTGATCGCAACTTTAGTATTAAGTATCATTCTTCCATTCGGATATTATCTGATCGGAGAGAAAAACAAGAAGCGTTATAAAAGAGCAATCGGAACAAACGCATTCTTCTATTTTGGAGCATTTCTTGTGGCATCGATCATGATGTTCGGAGGAAATGTACAGGCTGCAGAAGCTGCTACTTCTGCTTCTATCGCAACAGGTCTTGGATATATCGCTGCCGCTCTTGTTACCGGTTTATCATGTATCGGTGGTGGTATCGCCGTTGCCAGTGCTGCTAGTGCTGCTCTTGGAGCAATCAGTGAAGATTCTAGCGTACTTGGTAAATCATTGATCTTCGTAGGTCTTGCAGAAGGTGTCTGCCTGTATGGTCTGATCATCTCCTTCATGATCTTAGGTAAATTATAAGCCGATGAAGATGTATTTGATCAGTGATAATGTAGATACCTACACAGGGATGCGTCTTGCGGGTGTAGACGGAGTCGTCGTGCATGAGCGCGGCGAACTCTATGAGGCGCTTCAGAATGTCATCAAAGATAAGGAAGTAGGAATTGTCCTTCTGACCGAAAAATTCGGACGGGAATTCCCGGAGATCATTGATGATATTAAATTGAAGAGAAAGATGCCTCTGCTCGTGGAGATCCCTGACAGACACGGAACCGGCCGTAAGAAGGACTTTATCACATCCTATGTAAATGAAGCCATCGGGCTGAAACTATAATGAAACAGAGGGCGATGACATGACTTTAGAAGAAAAAATTGAAAACTTGCAGGCAGCTTCGATGGAAGAGGCGAGAGCCCAGGGAAATGCAATCATCCAGAATCACAAAGAAGCGCTGGAAAAACTTTATAACGAGCATACAGAGACTGCACTCAGACAGGCAGAACTGAAGCTGAAGGCAGAGACGGCAAATGCAAAGCATGAGGTCAACAAAGCCATGGCAAAATCCCAGATTGATCTGAAGCGTGAGCAGGGAAAATGCCAGACAGAGTTAAAGAACAGACTGTTCCGCAGAGTGCATGTTCTTGTAGATGAATACATGCAGACAGAAGCGTACACAGAACTTCTGTCTTCTTATATCCACAAAGCAATGGCATTTGCCGGCGGGGAACAGGTGACGATTTATATTAATCCGACAGATGAAGATAAAAAAGCAGAATTAGAAGAGCGCACGGGAGCTTCCTTGACCGTCAGCAGAGAAGACTTTATCGGAGGGATCCGGGCAGTCATCCATGCGAAGAACATTCTGATCGATCACTCCTTTAAGGCGTCCCTTGCAGAAGAATACGAGAAATTCTTGTTTTTAGGAGGGAAAGAAAATGCTTAGAACGGGAAAGATTTACGGGATCAATGGTCCGGTTGTTTACCTGAAAGGAAACACGGGATTTAAGATGTCGGAAATGGTATATGTTGGGAAGGAAAGACTTGTCGGGGAAGTGATCGCCCTTGATAAAGAACGGACAACGATCCAGGTGTTTGAGGAGACGACAGGGCTTCGGCCGGGTGAAACGGTTGAGGCGAGTGGAGATGCGATTTCTGTCACACTGGCACCAGGAATCCTGAACAACATTTTTGACGGAATTGAAAGACCGTTGGAGCGTATCGCTGAAAACTCCGGTGCATATATCAGCAGGGGTGTCAGTGTAGACTCACTTGATAAGACAAAAAAATGGAGCACACATATGACGGTTTCTGTCGGGGACGAGGTTCACGGCGGACACATTATCGCGGAAGTTCCGGAGACGGCGGCGATCATGCACAAATGTATGGTTCCTCCAAATATCAGCGGAATGATCACAAAGGTAGTGCCGGATGGAGAATACACGATCGATGAGCCACTTGTGACGGTGGAATTGGAGAGTGGAAAGACGATCGACCTTACGATGACACAGAAATGGCCGATTCGTGTGCCGAGACCGACGCATCACAGATTTCCGGCATCCAAGCCGCTTGTGACCGGACAGCGTATTCTGGATACGATGTTCCCAATCGCGAAGGGCGGAACAGCCTGTGTGCCTGGTGGATTTGGTACTGGAAAGACAATGACACAGCATCAGATCGCAAAATGGTCGGATGCCGACATTATCATTTATATTGGATGTGGAGAGCGTGGAAACGAGATGACACAGGTATTGGAAGAGTTTACTCAGCTTGTGGATCCGAAATCAGGAAATCCGTTGATGGATCGAACAACATTGATCGCCAATACATCCAACATGCCGGTGGCTGCCCGTGAGGCGAGTCTTTACGCAGGTCTGACACTTGCAGAGTATTACCGTGATATGGGATATGATGTCGCGATCATGGCAGATTCCACTTCTCGTTGGGCGGAGGCGCTCCGTGAGTTGTCTGGACGTCTGGAGGAGATGCCGGCAGAAGAAGGATTCCCGGCTTATCTTGCATCAAGACTTTCTGCATTCTACGAGCGTGCCGGAATGATGCACAATTTAAATGGAACAGATGGTTCTGTATCGATCATCGGTGCGGTATCTCCACAGGGTGGAGATTTCTCTGAGCCAGTCACACAGAATACAAAGAGATTTGTCCGCTGCTTCTGGGGACTGGATAAGAGTCTTGCATACTCCAGACATTTCCCGGCGATCCACTGGCTGACAAGTTACAGTGAGTATCTGATGGATCTTGCACCGTGGTATGCAAAACATGTCTCAGATAAATTTATTGATTACCGGAATCAGATGATGGCACTTCTCAATCAGGAGAGCAGTCTGATGGAAATCGTAAAACTGATCGGAAGCGATGTGCTTCCAGATGATCAGAAGCTGGTATTGGAGATTGCAAAAGTGATTCGTCTTGGATTTTTACAGCAGAATGCATTTCATGCAGATGATACATGTGTCTCTCTGGAGAAACAGTTTAAAATGATGGAGGTCATCCTTCACTTATATGATAAATCAAAGGCATTGATCACGATGGGAATGCCAATCTCGGTATTGAAAGAGGAAGACATCTTTGAGCGTGTCATAGCGATCAAGTATGATGTCCCGAATGATAAACTGGAAATGTTTGATGACTACATGAAAGCCATCGATCAATTTTATGACCGTATTATGGAAAAGAACGCATAAGGAGGCTGTGTCATGGCAATAGAATATTTAGGACTGAGTAATATCAACGGCCCTCTTATCGTGCTTGAGGGCGTAGAAAATGCTTTCTATGAAGAAATCGTAGAGTTTGTTGTAGAGGGCAATCAGAAAAAGATCGGACGTATTGTTGAAATCTACGAGGACAAAGCGGTGATCCAGGTGTTTGAGGGGACAGAAAATATGTCCCTGACTAATACGCATACAAAGCTGACTGGACATCCGATGGAAGTTGCATTGTCACCGGATATGCTGGGACGTACATTTAACGGTATCGGGGAACCGATCGATAATCTCGGACCGATCACTTCCACACTCCGCAGAAATATCAACGGACTTCCGTTAAATCCGGTAAAGAGAGAATATCCGCGTAACTACATTCGCACAGGAATCTCAGCGATTGACGGACTCACCACACTAATCCGAGGACAGAAGCTGCCGATTTTCTCCGGCAATGGACTTCCGCATGACCAGCTGGCGGCACAGATTGTAAAACAAGCGTCGCTGGGAGATGATTCGGATGAACAGTTTGCGATCGTATTTGCGGCGATGGGTGTGAAACATGATGTTGCAGAATTTTTCCGCAGAACATTTGAAGAGAGCGGGGTTGCCGATCACGTTGCGATGTTCTTGAATCTTGCAAATGATCCGGTGGTAGAACGTCTGATCACACCGAAGGTAGCATTGACTGTGGCAGAGTATCTTGCATTTGAGAAGAACATGCACATTCTTGTTATTCTCACAGACATGACATCTTTTGCGGAGGCGATGCGAGAAGTATCTTCTTCCAAAGGAGAGATTCCAAGTAGAAAGGGATTCCCGGGATATTTATACAGCGAACTGGCAACAATCTATGAGCGCGCCGGAATCGTGGAAGGTGTCAACGGTTCTGTGACACAGCTTCCGATTCTGACAATGCCAAACGATGATATTACGCATCCGATCCCAGACCTTACAGGATACATTACCGAGGGGCAGATTGTTCTCGATCGAAACCTTCATGGACAGTCTGTCTATCCGCCGATCAATATCCTCCCATCTCTTTCCCGTCTGATGAAGGATGGTATTGGAAAAGGATATACGAGGGAGGATCATCAGGATCTTGCAAATCAGCTGTTCTCTTCTTATGCAAAAGTAGGAGAGGCGAGAAACCTTGCATCGGTTATCGGAGAAGATGAACTTTCACCGATTGATAAAAAATATCTCGAATTCGGTAAGGAATTTGAGGCAAGATACATCGGACAGGGTATGGAAGAAAACCGGACGATCGAGGAGACACTGGATCTTGGATGGGAACTGCTTCGTATGCTTCCAAGAGAAGAGCTTGACCGAATTGACACGAAGATTCTGGAACGCTTCTACGAGAAGAAGGAAGCATAAAAAAAGAAAGAGAAGAAGATTAGAATATCTGGAAAGGAGCCGAGTGTGTTATGGATCCACGTACATTTCCCACAAAAGGAAATCTGATTCTTGCAAAAAATTCTCTGGCACTTGCGAATCAGGGATATGAGCTGATGGACAAGAAACGAAATATTCTGATCCGTGAGCTGATGGATCTGATTGATCAGGCAAAAGAGATTCAGGAGAAAATTGATTCGACATTCACATATGCTTATAAATGTCTGCAGCGTGCGAACATCGAACATGGGATCAATCTCGTATCTCAGATTGCCTACACCGTTCCAATTGAAAAATCAATCCGGATCAAAAGCCGAAGTATTATGGGAACAGAAATTCCGTTGGTCACTTATACGCCGGAGATGGAGGCGCCGACTTATTCTTTCAGTACGACAAAAGAATCCATTGATGTGGCGCGTGAGGCCTTTAAGCAGGTAAAAGATCTGACAATCAAATTGTCGATGGTAGAGAATGCTGCGTACCGCCTTGCGGGAAATATTAAGAAGACACAGAAACGTGCCAATGCATTAAAGAATATCACAATACCGACTTATACAGCACTTGTGTATTCTATTTCCAATGCGCTGGAGGAAAAGGAGAGGGAAGAATTTACCCGTCTGAAAGTGATCAAGCGGATGAAAGAATAGGATCGTTTCCAAAAATAATTTTGGGAAGTCCGATTTCGTTCTTGAATATTTGAATTGAAAATGATAGAGTATACTTTAGAAAAGCAGAAGAAGGTATACTGTCATGAGAAGAGTCGGAAAAGTCAGAAGTGAATATAGAGAAAAGAAGCAGGTCGGGAAGGTCTGCTTCTTTTCACTTTATCCGGCTAAATGATTAAAGAGAAGGAGTGGGACCATGAAAGAGGCGACAAAAGCAGAGTTAAAAGAAGTCTTCAGCTTAAAAAGAATTATGTGGGTGCTGATCGGAAATACAATCTATTCTTGCGGAATTGCCGCGTTTGTATTGCCGAATGACTTGATCACAGGAGGAACAACAGGAATTGCGTTGATACTGGAACATTATTTCGGTCTGCCGATCGGATTGTCTGTTGCAATTTTTAATATAGTAATGTTTATCCTGGCAATCTTGATTCTCGGGAAATCATTTGCGCTCACAGCGCTGATCAGTACGTTTTATTTCCCGTGGATCTTATCGCAGTTTCAAAAAGTACAGTTTATTCAAAATATGACAGATGATTTTCTGCTCGGAAGTATTTTTGCAGGACTGATGCTGGGACTTGGAGTTGGGCTTGTCATCAGAGCCGGAGCTTCCACTGGAGGTATGGACATCCCACCGCTGATCTTAAATAAGAAATTCGGACTTCCGGTATCTATTGGGCTCTATGTATTTGATTTTACAATTTTGATCATTCAGATGTCCTTTAGAGACAAAGAGCGGATCTTATACGGAATTTTACTTGTTCTAATTTATTCAACACTGGTAGACAAAGTGCTTCTTATGGGTAAGACACAGATGCAGGTAAAGATCATCAGCGATCATTACGAAGAGATCAATAAAGTGATCCAGGAGAAACTGGACAGAGGTTCTACCTTCTTCAAGACGGAATCTGGATATCTCAGAAAAGACTCTTTTGCAATCATGACAGTCGTATCGTCAAGAGAATTACCGAAGCTTAACGAACTTGTGCTTGAGATTGATAAGCAGGCATTTATTGTGATCAATCAGGTCAATGAAGTCATGGGACGAGGGTTTACACTGCATAAACAGGCAGAGTAATTGTCCGGGAAATAGTTTGCGGACGGCCGGAGATTATATGGAAGAAATGTGATCTCCGACCACGCAAAAAATATTTCAAAAAATTTGAAAAAATTTAAAAAATTGCTTGCATTCTCTAAAAAACTGTTATATAATATCACTTGTGTTAAGGAAACACAAAAACAAAATAAGGAAAATGCGCGATTAGCTCAGTTGGTAGAGCACCTGACTCTTAATCAGGGTGTCCAGGGTTCGAACCCCTGATCGCGCAGTCAGGAAGCACTGTTTTTGCAATCTTTGAATTGTGGGGGCGGTGCTTCTTTTCGATATTTTTCATAGATTTTTAAGAAATTTCTCAACATTTTAGAATGCAGTTATGATATAATGCTGAACAGTGGAGTGAAAGGAGACAGAAATGTTCGGATATGTGACGGCGTATAAGCCGGAGATGAAGATGAAAGATTTTTATAAATATAAGGCATACTACTGTGGACTGTGTCATGTGCTGGAAGAACGACATGGACTCAGAGGTCAGGTTACACTCACATATGATATGACATTTCTTGTGACGCTGCTCACTTCCTTGTATGAGCCAAAGACGGTTCATGAGAAGCATCGGTGTATGGTGCATCCGCTAAAAGAGCATGACATGCTTTTCAATGAGATTACAGAATATGCAGCGGATATGAACATTGTGCTGACGTATTACCATTTTCTAGATGACTGGAAGGATGAGAAGAGCAAGACGGCGCTTGTAGGACTTCATACTTACCGGAAATTATACCGGCAGGTAGAAGAGAAGTATCCGGAGAAATGCAGAGTGATCCGGAAATGCCTTGCAAAGCTTCAGAATTATGAGAAGGCGGGCGAGACGGATATCGATGCGGTTTCAGGCTGTTTTGGGAAATTGATGGGAGAACTTTTCTTATTTCGAAAAGATGTCTGGTCGAAGAATCTCTGGAAGATGGGGTTTTATCTTGGAAAATTTATTTATATTTTAGATGCCTATGACGACTTGGAGAAAGACCGGGCGCAGGGCAGTTATAATCCGCTTTTGAAGATGGCAGACGAAGAAGGATATGAGGAGAGATGCAGGCAGATGCTCACGATGATCCTTGCAGAGTGCAGCAACTGTTTTGAAATGTTGCCATGTGTGGAAAACATAGATATTCTGCGAAATATTCTGTACGTTGGCGTTTGGAATAAGTTTGAGGAAAAGTCTGCGGCCGAGGACACGGCAGGAAAGAGTAGATTAGAGGAAGAAATAAAAGGAGAAGACAGAGGAGAATTATGATTACAGATCCATACAGTGTGCTGGGAGTGCCGTCGAGCGCTTCCGATGATGAAGTAAAGAAAGCGTACAGAGAACTGATCCGGAAGTATCATCCGGATTCCTATGTGAACAATCCGCTTTCTGATCTGGCGGAGGAGAAGTTTAAAGAAGTGCAGGAAGCTTATGACCAGATTATGAAGCAGAGGGAGAATGGAGGGTATTCTGGAGGCTATGCGGGAAATTATTCCGGAGGGTATTCTAGTGGTCAATCTTATTCTTCCGGCAGTGAGGATGATGTGAAGATGCAGGCGGCATGCAATTATATCAATGCAAGACATTACCGGGAAGCTTTAAATGTACTGTCAAGCATGTCGAATCAGAATGCGCGCTGGTATTATTGTAGTGCGATTGCCAACTATGGTGTGGGAAATAATCTTGTGGCAATGGAGCATGCGCAGCGTGCAGCATCGATGGAGCCGGGCAATCCGGAATATACAAATTTAGTCAATCAGTTCCAGTGGAGGGGACAGCGTTATCAGAATACCGGATATGGTTATGGCAGACCGACATTTGGAACTGGAAATATGTGTTGTGATCTGTGGTGTGCGGATCAGATGTGTGAATGTATGGGAGGCGATCTTTGCTCATGCATGTAAATGCAAGAAAAATAGCATTGTCAGGGGTACTGGCTGCATTTGCAGTCGTGCTGATCGTGCTGGGGAGCATATTTGAAACAAGTACCCTGTTTCTGCTGGCTGCAGCGGCATTTTGTGTTGGAATAGTGGTCAGAGAGTGGGGGATTGCTTACGGCGCAGCATTTCTTACGGCATGTACTCTGCTTGGTGTGATCGTTTCTCCGCAGAAGATGTACTGTGTGACATTTGCGGCAATGGGAATCTATCTTCTGCTTGCGGAGGCCGGATGGGAAGCGCTTGCGAAAGCAGAACGCATTCAGAAGAAAAAGATAATTTTGTGGGTGTGGAAATATCTCGTATTTAATAGTATGTTTCTTCCGGCATTGTATTTTTTTCCATCCTTACTGGTTGCCAAGAAGATGACGAAGACGTTGTTTTTCGTTATGGCAGCAGCGGGACAGGCCGGGATTTTTATTTTTGACAGAGCACACATTTATTTTCAGGCAGAAGTATGGGGCAGGCTTAGAGGAAAGGTAATGAAACAGTAAGGGAAGCCGGTGAGGAGCTTTGTTTACAGAAGTTCCCATGAAAAGTTTTCGGCACGATTCTTTAAAAAAACGAAAAAACATGGTATAATAAAAATGTTACAGGAAAATCAGCAGGAAAAGGAAAAAATTATGTGGATAGATGATGAAGCACTGGCGAGGAAAGACAGGAATCAGAAGCGCAAGTTTGAAATGCTGAAGAAGATTGCGATTACTCTCGCAGGGATCGCACTTGTGGCAGGGCTCGCAGCAGGAGGAGCTGTCGGTATTTTCGTTGGAAAGAGGACAGAAGCAAAAGCAGTTGATGCCAAAGTTGCGAAGGCAGTCAAAGAAAGTGAAGCCAAAGCGGCAAAGCAGAGTTCGGATAAGAAAGAGAAGGACACTGTCGATGAAGAGAAGAAAAAAGAGTGGAATTTGACATTGGTGAATAATACACATCCGCTGGATGAAAATTATCAACCGGAACTTGCGGAAGTGGAGAATGGTTATACATTTGATGCAAGAGCAGCAGAGTCGCTCAAGGAGATGCTTGCAGCGGCCAGAGAAGCGGGACTTAGTCCTCAGATTTGCTCGGCATATCGTACGATCGAGGAGCAGAAGGCAATCTATAATCAGACGATGCAGGAGTGGATCGATCAGGGAATGACCTATCTGGAGGCATTTGAGGAGACAGGAAAGTCGGTGGCATACCCGGGAACGAGTGAACATGAGCTGGGACTTGCTGCGGATATTGTATCTTCTTCTTACGGGATGCTGGATGAAGCTCAGGCAGACACCGAAGAGGCAAAATGGCTGGAAGAGAACTGCTATAAGTATGGATTTATTTTAAGATATCCACCGGATAAGATTTCGGAGACAGGGATCATTTATGAATCGTGGCATTACCGGTATGTCGGAAAAGAAGATGCAAAGAAGATCATGGACAGTGGTGTGACACTGGAAGAATATCTGGGAGAAACTTATTAAGAATCGTTTCCAAGGGGAAATGTCTGCAATGGCAGAGAGAAAAAATTCGCATGCAGACAGAAAATAGGCAGTAAAAATAGGCATAGAAACTTGTATAGGCAGGCAGTATAAGGGGAAACTACACTTATACTGCTGCTTTTTTTGAAGAGGAAGTCATAAAGAATTTACGTTCTGTTCTCTTTACCTTTTTTCTATTGTCTGATAAAATAGAACCCAAAGAATTGGCGATAGATTTCATATCCTTAAATTTTTTAGAAAAGAAGCGAGTGTGAACAAAGTGAAAATAGAGGTAATCGATACGCAAAAAGAAGACCGGACGGAAAACCTGCAAAAGAAGCTCAGCGGTAAGACGATGTTGGAGAGGAGATATGAGCAGGAATTGATGAAGGTGAAAGCGGCGGCAGACGCAGAACTGGAAGACCGTGACAAAGGAGAAGTGAACCCGTATACAGGCAGAGAATATGATACAAATACAGTCCGGGTACACGCAGATAAGATTGGATATGTGCAGGTGTATGACCGCAGTATCCATGGGTGGGAGACCATGACAGAATGGGCATTTCTTGGGAAGGAAGAACAGAAGAAAGTGACGCTGGGGGATGCCTATGAACCACCAGTATTTGTGTAATCCGGCAAGAGAAGAGGAAAAGGAGCAAATATGGAAAGTTACAAAGAGTTTTTAAAAAGTGAAGTACAAGAATTTAGAAAAGCAGGACACAGATTTTTGGAGAAGGAGATCAGCAAGGCAGAATTTAAAGGTATTTCTGGTGGGATGGGTGTATATGCGCAGCAGGATCAGAAGTCCTTTATGATCCGTCTGCGGACACCGTCGGGATTGATTTCCAAGGAACATTTAAATCTGATTCTTTCTTATGTGCACAAGTATGGTCTGGAGAAAGTACATTTGACGACGAGACAGGCAGTGCAGCTTCATGATCTGGATATTGACAGTGTATGCGATATTATGGAAGATGGGATCAATCATGATCTGTTTACAAGAGGAGGCGGCGGTAATTTTCCGAGGAATGTCTCCTTGTCTCCGCTTGCGGGAGTGGAAAAAGCAGAGGCATTTGATGTGACACCGTATGCGCTGCAGGTTGGAAACTATTTCCTTGGAAATGCTCCTTCATACAAGCTTCCGAGAAAATTGAAGGTGGCATTCTCTTCGGATGAGAAAGATACGGCGGCTGCTTCTATCAATGATATGGGATTTATGGCAGTGTCTGAGAAGGGGATTCCGATGTTCCGCATGTGGCTTGCCGGTGGGATGGGACAAGGTCCGGCAGTAGCAGTTCCTTACCCGTCACTGGTCCGTCCACAGGAAGTGCTGTATTACGTTGAGGCGATGATCCAGCTGTTTATGGCAGAAGGGGATTATGAGAATAAGGCGAAGGCACGTACGCGTTTTATTCCGAGAAGAATGGGGACAGAGGCGTTCTTAGAATGTTTTGAGAAACATCTGGAAGAAGTGAAAAAAACACATCAGTTCGAGGAGATTGCGCCGGTTGCGGCAGAAGGAATGTCTTCTTGTGAAGACTTGAATGGTACTTGCATCGCACAGCGTCAGGAAGGTCTTTATACAGTGATCCTTCACCCGGTATGTGGTCAGCTTGCGGCGCAGGATCTTGAGAAGATCGCAGCATTTGTGGAGCGAGTGGAAGCGGCTCAGATTAGATTGAGCATGGAAGAAGAGATGTATGTCCGCAACTTGACACGGGAGCAGGCGGAAGAGCTTCAGGCGATGATGGCGCATATGATGCAGACACCGGTTGCACGTACACTGAGTTGTGTCGGAACTCCATCTTGCCAAATGGGAATTTTGCAGAGCCAGAAGCTTTGCAGGGGAATCCTTGCGGCAGTGAAAGAAGCCGGACTTTGCGAAAGCCGGCTGCCAATGATTCAGATCAGTGGATGTCCGAACAGCTGTGCAAGGCATCAGGTGGCAGAGATTGGATTTGCGGGAAGAAAAGTAAAAGTCGGAGATCGGTCGGAAGATGCGTTCCAGCTTTTCGTGGGAGGTTCTGTTTCCGGAGCAGATACACATATGGGAGAACTTCAGGGAGTAATGCTTGCAAGTGAGATTCCGCAATACATTGTAGAATTAGGAAAGCTTTTGGAGCGGGAAAAGAAGACTGTGACAGAGATCGCAGAGTGTGAGTGCTTTAAAGAACTGACAGAGAAATTTTTAGTTTCATAGAAGGACAGAGCGTGTTTGAAGGTGCAGAGAAGCTGAAGTTCAGACACGCTCTGGTTCTTTTTTTCCTGGCTTGTGCATAGATTAAGAAAAAGACAAGTTGAGGGATGTTGCGGAAATATGGGACAGCAAATCTGTTATTTATATGAATATAAAGAATCTGTACCAGTGAGAAATGTTGGCTTTATCCGGGCAGAGCAGAAACGAGACGGAGCTGTTTTTAGCATCTGTGCGAAAGGAATCGTGGAACATGCAAATGAGAAATTGGAGATTTTTGGATTTTGCATGAAACATGGAAGTTGTGAAACAGTCTCTCTTGGGGAGCTTCTGATCGTGCATGGGAGTGTATCGCAGATGGTGGAGACAGAGGAACGGCTGGATGGTCTGGATGGGATTTTGATCAAGTGTGAAGAGAAGGTTCTCTACGCGGCGGTATGGGAGCCGGTAAAAGTAAATTTTACCGGATGCGTCAGAAGAGAAAGCCAAAAAGAAGAGATAGAAGAAAAGTCAAGTGAAGGAAATGACGCAGAGGCGGAAGAAAGCTTTGCGGAAGAAAGTGTGCTGGAACAGGAGATTGATCCGGAGCAGTGTGCGTGTGTAGGGAGACAGACAGACGATGAGGAGTGCGGTGGAAAGGAACGTCTGCAATGTAGGAAAATTCGGAGAAATGATCTGGGGGAACTTGCGCGCGGAGAGTGGAAGCTGGCGAACAACAGTTTTTTGCTGCATGGTTACTACAACTATCATCATCTGCTTCTGATCGAGGAGGGGGATGACTGCATACTTGGTGTGCCGGGGATTTATCACCGGAGAGAGCGGCAGGCGGCAGAGTGCTTTGGTTTTTTGGAATTTCGGGAAGCAGAAGGATTGCCGGTCACACTTTCTGAGCAAGAGCGAAATGATTATGAGAGATTTGGATATTGGTGCAGAAAAGTAGAAAAAGGACAGTAGAAAGAGAGCAGAGGAAACAGGAAGATGAATCAGGATGAAAAGTACATGAAAGAGGCAATTCGGCAGGCGAAGAAGGCATATGCGCTGAAAGAAGTGCCTATTGGCTGTGTGATCGTATATCAGGATAAAATTATTGCAAGAGGATATAACCGGAGGACGATTGACAAGAATACGCTTGCCCACGCGGAGCTGATCGCAATCAGGAAGGCGAGCAGGAAGATGGATGACTGGAGGCTGGAGGATTGTACTATGTATGTTACGTTGGAGCCATGTCAGATGTGTTCGGGAGCGATCGTGCAGTCGAGGATGAAGAAAGTTGTTGTCGGATGTATGAATCCAAAAGCGGGATGTGCAGGGTCGATTTTTAATCTGCTGCAAGTGCCGCAGTTCAATCATCAAGTAGAACTGGAGATTGGAGTGTTGGAGGAGGAGTGCAGTCAGTTGATGAAATCTTTCTTTCGGGAGCTGAGAGAAGAAAAGGCGAGAAAGAAAGCGGAGGAAAACTCCGTGGAATAAGAGGGCGATTTGTGGAAAAGAAAGCAAAAAAACAGAAGGTACGTGGATAACTTTCCAGTGCCTTCTGTTTTTTAAAAATTATAATGCGAGTGAGCCCATTGGATCCCAAGGTTCTAGGAGGATCGGTTCAGATTCATATTCTTTGACAAATTGTTCCGGAAGGTATTTTTTATTGACAACAACCTGGTACATATATTCGTCAAACCATGCATCATTCATGACATAGTAGCCTTTCTTACCGGATTTTTCTCCCCAACTGTTTTCGACACGCCAGCGATCTGGGTTTCCGTTCTCGTCTAGATTGACACCCATAAATGTCATTGCGTGTGTCATAAGGCTCTCATGATAGTCCAGACGCTCGGCTTTTGTCATATGGTAGGTGGTACCGAGAAGTTCTTCCGTCTGATAGAGGTCAAGATCCATCACACCGTTCTCGCCGCAGGAATATTTTCCGACATCACAGCCGAACCATACCGGGGAACCGTCCTGCATCTGTGCGATTGCGGCTTTCTTTAACTCTTCAATTTCCAGATTTAGGTAGCGCACCGGGCGTCCTTCTTTGACATTTCCAAGATATTTGACGCTGTAGCTGCGGTGGTATGGTTTGTCGCTGGTTGGAGCGTTGATCAGGCTAATATAGTCATCGAGATTCAGACCGATGTACTTTTCGTAAAATTGCTGAGGAGTGATCTGTGTATCGCGATGGAAGTTCTTATCTTTGTCGCGCACTTCAAAATCGAATGTCTTCGGAGGTTCACCGAGACAGATGCAGAGAATGCGGTAGATTTCATTCATCATAGATTCTTTCTGCATGCGAAGTTCATCGATAGAAGCCCCGGATTCGTTCGCTTTGCGGAGGGTGCAGGCAAATTCACGAAGTTTTTTTGTCATATATCCTGCCATTTCGCGTGTTGCAGAAGAGCAGGCTGTCTCCGGCATCGCATCCTTCGGGACGAGACCGTATTTGCGGATAATGCTGCACAACATATCCCATTGACCACCGTCTCCGAGCGGGTCTGTAAGAAGGTGGGAGATCAGTCTTCCATTTACAGGTTCCTTAAGTGTGTCAAGAATGCTTTCTAAGAAATAATTTGCTTTCTCAAGTTTGTCGTAGAATAAAGTATAATTCTGTGACAGCTCAAATGTCTCGAGATTCAGTTTTTTCATGACTTCAAAGCGGAATGTGTTGAGTGCGGCGAACATCCAGCAACGTCCACTCTGCATCTGATTGGTAATCTCTCCTTGTTCAAGGGAGATGGAAAATTCGTGTCTTGTGCTGCGGGCTGCCTCGCTGTTTCTGGATGATTTTAAGAGTCCATTTACAGTGACGGCATTTTTCGCAACAGTGTGAAGTGTGTTTGCGCGGAAATCATTCTGAAATGCTTCCAGTGTTTCTTTTGTGAGTGATTCCTTCATTTGATAACCTTCTTTCTGCTCATTCGTTGTGTTAAAGATTTTGTCTATCTGTATTTTACCACCGGAGAAATCTAGTGTAAATGAGGAAATAAACAAAATAAAAAGTGATTATTACCAAGTGAAGATTGAGATTATTTTTTATGTAGATTTTCTTAATGCTTTCTATATGAAAAGTAAACTTTGTGAAAAATAGTATTCCTTATTTTAGATTTAGTTAGTGTTTAGAAAATGTGTTTTTATTCAAATTTTTCATAGAAAACATCAATAATTACATTGCAAAAACTGATTGGACTTTCAAAAAAACACTTGCTATAATCAGTTCTAGTAATAAATCAACTGGTTGTGAAAGGGTGGAAGTATGGGCTTGAAGGTTGATACTAAGCAGATTTTGGCAGATTCATTTTGCAAATTGCTAGAAAAAAATTCTATTGAGAATGTTTCTGTTCAAAATATTGTTGATTATTGTGGCGCATCGAGGACTACTTTTTACAATCATTTTTCGGATAAATATGAGTTGATGATTTGGATTTATAAAGAGGATATGAAAAAAATTTGGACGGGATGTTTAGGGGATTGGAAAGAAAATGCAATAAAAGTATTGGAATATTTTAAGGAAAAACGTTCTTTTTATTTAAACATATCTCAGCATGCAGGTCAGAATTCAATTCAAGAAGAAATGACAGAAAGATTAGTGCTAAATGCGGAGAATTATTTAAAAGAAAAGGCGGGTACAAATTTGTTTAGGGACGAGATAGAATATGCTATTAGGATTTATAGTAGAAACGTGATAGATGAAATTTTTAATTGGTTAAAGTCTTCAAATGCATGTTCTACTCAAACAATGGTTAAAAATATGTCAATGTGCATGCCGTTTGTATTAATGAAATATTTTGTGGATAAAAGAGTATAAAACATAAAGGAAAGCTGTAATGGCTTTCTTTTTTATTGTTTAACTTTTCATCATATCATAAATTTTTTGAAAAATAACTTTACAAAAAAATAGAAATGTAAATTTGTTTTACAAATATACTTATTTATCAATTCTCATTAAAATGAAAGCTTATTATAATTAAGTTGTACAAAATAATTTTAAAAGGAAATCTTGAGGAGGAAACAAATGAAGAAAAAAGTTTTAGCTCTTTTTCTTGCTTCACTTATGGTAGTGGGAGTATTTACAGGATGTGGAGCTGGGAATGAGAAAAAAGAAAACAACACAAAAACAGAAGAGACGGCAAAGAAATCTGAAGGGAGTACATTAAGAATTGCAATGGGTTATAAACCGAATTCACTTCAGCCAAGTGCGCAGAGTAGTGATGACCTTGTGAGTGCAATTCGACCAATTTATGAGCCTTTGTTTGCAGAAACAAAGGAGGGATTAGAGTATTATTTGTCTGATAACCTTGAGATTTCTGAGGATGGGTTAACATATACACTTCATATCAATGAAAATGCTACATGGAGCGATGGAAAGCCGGTAACGGTTCAGGATGTAATGTTTACGATTAATTATGGAGTTGAGACATATGGAGGGCCAACCTCTTTTACCCAGATTAATGGGAAAGAAGTCCTTTTTAATGAAAAAGATGATAAAACATTAGAAATTGTACTTCCAATGGTATATGACAATTATACAAGAACTTTGGCACAGTTTTATCCAATGCCGGCACATGCATTTGATAATGACCCGACAAAAGTTGATGATAGTAATTATTTTAAAACTACAGAGATGGCTACGTCTGGTGCGTATGTTGTAAGTGAAATTAATGAGGATAGTTTTGTATTTAAGGCAAGAGATGATTATTATAGAGGAACTCCTACCGTTAAGACAGTCATAATGAAAACAATCGGAAGTGGAAGTACAAAACAGATTGAATTTGAGAATGGTCAAATTGATTATATGCGTGTGACTTCAGCAGAGGAGTTGAAAAAATATCAAGAAGCAGATGACAAATACAATATGTATAGTGTTTCTGAAGCGCGTTTAAATTATATTCAGCTGAATCCAAATGGGTCAACTATGTCAACGTTATCGGATGATGCAAGGAAAGCAATTTTTCTTGCTCTCAATAAAGATGATATTATTCAATTTGCATGGGGAACAGATGAGCTTGCTAAGCCAGCAAACAGTCTTCTGACTCCGGATCAATCTCTTTATAATAAAGAGTGTAAAGGATATGAATATAATTTAGAAGAGGCAAAAGCACTTGCTGAATCATCAGGTCTTGCTGGAAAGACATTGACTTATATTTATAATGCGGATAGAGCAAATATGGAAGCGGTTGCAACCGTTGTGCAGCAGCAGTTAGCAGCAATCGGAGTAAATGTTGTTATTGAAAGTTGTGATACATCAACATTTTTCCCGAGATTTTTCGCGAAAGAGGATAGTGAATACGCAAATACATGGGATCTTGGAACAAACGGATGGGATTCGCAGAGAGGAACAAACTGTGGACAGACAATTAGTTATCTTACAAACCGTCTTTCAGATTGTGGCTATAGTGAGGAAGTTTCTGGGCTTGCTACAAAGGCATTGAGTACTGTAGATACAGATGAAAAGCAGGATCTTTGGAATGAAATTCAAGATAAAGCACTTGCAGAATGCTGGGAATATCCATTGACTTATACAAATTATGTTATGGTTTCACAGAAGAATGTTACGGGACTAGATGGATCTTCTGTAATTCCAGAATTTATTGATTATTTGTCAATTGAAGTGAAGGAATAATCAGTAATACAAAATTTAAAATGAGTAAAGGAATGTGACTTTGTTGAAAAACGAGTCACATTCTTTCTCATTAGATTTTTATGGAGAAAAAATTATATGGGAAAATATTGCTTTAAAAAATTAGTTCGAATGATTATAGTTATGTTCCTTATTTCATTTTTTTCATTTGCAGTAATATATTTTGCTCCAGGTGATATTTCAGATATGTATGTGACGGCAGATATGACAGAGGAACAAAGAGAAAATCTAATAGCAGAATTAGGACTAGATAAAAGTATGGTGGAACAATATGGAGCATGGGCAATGAAAATGTTACGTGGTGATATGGGAGTTTCTCTGTCAAATAAATCTGCTGTGTGGCCACAGTTTCAAGAAAGACTTCCGGCAACTGTACTATTGATGGGGAGTTCGATTATTTTATCGCTAGTGCTCTCGATTCCACTTGGATTATGGTCTGGTTATAAGAAAAATACTTGGGTAGATAATTTAATTAGTTCAATTTCATATATAGGTATGTCTTTGCCATCGTTTTGGTTTGGTATGCTATTGATTATTTTCTTTTCTGCTATTTTACATTTGCTTCCTTCGTCTGGTATGCATACGGTAGGAAATGAATCTGTATTTGACACATTTAAACATATGATTTTACCTTGTATTACATTAAGTATTGGTCATGTGGCAGTATATATTCGTTACATAAGGGCTAATACAATTGGACAGTTGAGTGAAGAGTATGTATTAACAGCAGAAGCAAAAGGAAATTCTCAGAGAAAAACATTATTTGGACATGTTTTCAAAAATACATTATTGCCTATTATTACATTGCTTGGTATGAATCTCGCATCTTTAGTATGTGGTTCCTTTATTGTAGAATCAGTATTTGGATGGCCAGGTATTGGAACACTTGCGATGACGGCAATCGGAGCAAGGGATTATCCAATTATTATGACATATGTCATGCTTTCAGGTTTCTTGCTCGTGATGGGAAATTTTCTCGCAGACTTATTGTATGCTTTTGTAGATCCGAGAATTAAGCGGGGAGGTACAAGAAATGGAAGATAGAAAAGAAATTGATGAGAAGTTATTTCGGCAATTGGAGAGAAAAAATTCTCAGCAATATACAGCAAAATATCAAAACGTATGGGTCAGCATTTTGAAAGAATTAAAAGCAAATAAGATTGCAATAATCTGTTTGGTTTTGTTAATGATTTTGGCTATAGCGGTATTATTGGCTCCATTAAGTCCGTATGATCCGTATGCATTGGACGCAACACAACGACTTCAAGGAATCTCGAAGGCCCATTGGTTTGGAACAGATGAATATGGAAGGGACTATTTCACTAGAACGCTGTATGGGGGAAGAGTATCATTGTTAGTAGGATTTATGTCGATGATTATGACGATTGTGATTGGAACGTTGATAGGTGTATTTTCTGGATATGTGGGAGGTAAAATAGATACACTTTTAATGAGTTTTACCGATATTTTCCTTGCATTACCAAGTATGCTTTTAATGGTAATATTGAATACATTTTTGAAACCGGGGCTATCAACATTAATTGTGGTATTGAGTCTATTTTCATGGGCATCCGTAGCAAGAATCACACGAGCAGAAACAATGTCATTGAAAGAGAGAGATTTTGTTGTTGCAGCAAAGAATCTTGGTGCATCTAATTGCCGAATTATTTTTGTACATATTATTCCTAACATTGTAGGTCCGGTAATTGTAGCTGCAAGTTTAAGTGTCGCAAGCGCGATTTTAACAGAATCTTCACTCAGCTTTCTTGGGCTAGGTGTGCAGATTCCGATGGCATCGTGGGGAAGTATGCTTCAGGCAGCGCAGACTTATATTTTAGATTATCCTTTGTTGGCAATATTTCCAGGGGTCATGATTTTAATTACGGTGCTTAGTTTTAATTTACTTGGTGATGTGTTGAGAAATGCACTGGAACCTAAGATTGTGGATTGATTTATTTCGTGAATCCAAAAGAAAGGAGAAAAGAGAATGAGTGATTTGTTAGAGATGAGGAAGGTTTCAGTAACTTATGATACATACAGTGGTATGGTTCAATCGGTGAGAAACATTTCGTTTTGTGTAAAAAAAGGAGAGACGGTTGCGCTAGTTGGAGAATCAGGTTGTGGAAAATCAGTGACAGCTAAGAGTATTATGGGATTAATTAAAAAGCCGGGTAAAATTTCAAAAGATAGTGAAATTATATTTTCGGGAACTAACATTCAAAAGTTTTCAAAAGATCAATGGAGAAAGTTTCGTGGAAAAGAATGCTCTATGATTTTTCAGGATGCTCTTGTGTCTTTGAATCCGACAATGAAGATTGGAAGACAGATTATAGAAAACTTAGACAATCATGCAAAAGAGCTATCAAAAGAAGAGAAGGAACAAAAAGCAATAGAGATGCTAACGCTTACAGGAATTCCAGATGCAAAACAATGCCTGATGAAATATCCACATGAGCTTTCAGGAGGTATGAGACAGCGGATTATGATTGCTATTGCATTAATTACTCATCCTAAATTGTTGATTGCAGATGAACCTACAACTTCCTTAGATGTAACGATTCAAGCACAGATTCTGAAACAGATGAAAAGTTTGCAAAAACAATTAAATATGGCAATTTTGCTTATTACACATGATCTTGGGATTGTCGCAGATATTGCAGATAAGGTAATTGTGATGTATGCAGGGAGAATTGTAGAGGAAGGGGAATGCCGTGAGATTTTTTATCGTCCGGCACATCCATATACAAAAGCTCTTTTAGAATCTGCACCTAGATTAGATCAAAATGGAAAACAAATGCTTCGAGCGATTGAGGGAAGTATTCCGGATATGACAAATCCCCCAGAGGGATGCGCGTTTTGTATGCGCTGTCCTTACGCAATGGAGGTGTGTGCAGCTTATATACCTGAAGAGAAAAAAATATCGGAATCGCATCGCGTATCCTGCTGGTTAATGGATAAACGTGCAGAAAGGGAAGGAACTAATAATGAAAGATCGCAAAAAAATCTTTGAAATAAGACACTTGAAAAAATATTATTCAGTGTCACAGAAGCAGTGGTTAAAAGCAGTAGATGATGTTTCTTTTGATATTTATGAAGGAGAAACACTTGGGATTGTCGGTGAATCAGGATGCGGAAAAACGACTTGTGGAAAAACTTGTCTTGGAATGATTGAAAAGAGTGGAGGAGAAGTTTTGTTCATGGGACAGGATGTTCATTCTATGAAAAGAAGAGAGCATTTTGAATTTACAAAAAAAGTTCAGATGATTTTTCAGGATCCTTATGCATCACTAGATCCCCACCAGAAAGTATATAATATTATTGCAGAGGGGATTCGTATTCATAAAATGGCCAAAGGGAAAAAAGAAGAAGAAAAAATGGTTTCAGAACTTTTGGAAATGGTCGGCTTGAATGCAGAACATGCATCTAGAAATGTCCATGAATTTTCAGGGGGACAAAGACAGAGAATAGGAATAGCAAGAGCGCTTTCAGTAAATCCAGAATTTCTTTTTTGTGATGAACCAATTTCGGCATTGGATGTATCTATTCAAGCTCAAATCATAAACTTACTTATGAAACTTCAAAAAGAGAGAAAGCTTACAATGCTTTTTATTGCACATGATCTTTCAGTTGTTAAACATATTTCGGATCGAGTTGGTGTTATGTATTTAGGGAGGATGGTAGAACTGACAATGGCAGATCAATTGTATATAAATCCTAAACATCCCTATACACAGGCTTTGCTATCAGCTATTCCAATTGCGGATCCAGATGAATGTAAAAGAAAAGAAAGAATTATGCTAGATGGAGACGTCCCGAGTCCTATAAATCTTCCATTGGGATGTCGTTTTGCAAGTCGATGCAGTAAATGTATGGAGATATGTAAAAGTATAGAACCCAATATGATAGAAGTTGAACAGGGACATTTTGTTGCTTGTCATTTATATAAATAAAAATAAGGAGAATGGAGAGGAATAATATGAAGTATGATTTTGTATCTATTATTGATCGTCAGGGCAAAGATGCTATGGCTGTGGATGTAGTAGGAAAATTTTCCGGTTTTGAATTGCCACAAGAAGGATTTGATTTTATTCCGATGTGGGTTGCAGATATGAATTTTGCAACAGTACCTACAGTTCAGAAAAAGATTTTAGAAAGAACTGAACATCCAACTTTTGGATATTTTATTACAAGAGATGAATATTATGAAGCGATTATAAACTGGCAAGAAAAAAGAAACAATGTTGCTAGGCTTACAAGAGAATGCATTGGTTATGAGAATGGTGTATTGGGGGGAGTTGTATCGGCTTTAAATGCTTTTGCAACTCCGGGAGATAGTATACTTGTTCATAGTCCTACTTATGTGGGGTTTACAGGAAGTATTACAAATGCAGGATATAAAATTGTGTTGAGTTCGCTAAAAAAAGATGAAGAAGGCATTTGGCGTATGGATTATGAAGATATGGATAGAAAGATAAAAAAGAACCGAATTCACGTTGCTGTATTTTGTAATCCGCATAATCCTACAGGAAGAGTATGGGAACGAGAAGAACTTAGAAAAGCTCTTGAAGTATATCGTAAAAATGATTGTATTGTTATCTGCGATGAAATTTGGTCTGATATTATTTTAAATGAAAATCAGCATATTCCTATGCAATCTTTAGATGAAGATGCAAGAAACAGAGTGATTGCTCTTTATGCGCCAAGTAAAACTTTTAATTTAGCAGGATTGATTGGAAGTTATCACATAATTTATAATCCATATTTGAGAGATCGTGTGAGAGCGTGTAGTAGTAAATCTCATTACAACTCTATGAATGTACTTTCAATGTATGCATTGATTGGAGCATATAGTAAAGATGGTATGGAATGGGTAGATGAATTGAGAAAAGTACTTTCCCAAAATATTAATTACGCATACGATTTTATTAATAAATATTTTGAAGGAGTGGAACTGAGTAAACCGCAGGGAACTTATATGTTATTTCTAGATTGCAGAAAATGGTGTGAAAAGCATCATATAAGTTTAGAAGAGATTTTGAAGAAAGGACATCGTGTTGGAGTGGGTTGGCAAGATGGAAGACCGTTTCATGGGGAATATGCAATTCGCATGAATCTTGCACTTCCCTTTACAAAAGTTCAAGAAGCACTTAAAAGGCTTGCAGAATATGTTTTTTGCTCAAAATAGCATTATTAGTTGGAAATAAATCATTCGATTTTTGCCTATCAATTAGAATACATCGAAAAATAGGAATAGTAGTAAAGATCACCTATTATGAGAGTAATATCGTCAACTTAAAACATATTCAAAATAGATAAAAGCACTTGACAAGATGTAAAATATGTTGCCTCGCATTGATTTGATATGCTCAATGCGAGGTGTTTTTATGAATACAAAAATTATGGTATATTTCTTTTTGAAAAATAATAAAAGAAAGAGCAGGATATACAGCTTGGTATATCCTGCTCAGAATGGGCATTGTATTCAATATATTAATTAATGATATTGATGTTATTTGCCCAAGTAAGTCCATATTTTTTTCGTGCGTTACACTTCGAACTTACCTCCCGAACGTTACCTCGGTAGTTAACTCAGCCCAGGCACCCTTACGGCACCCGGAGGTCTCTGCTTAGTGCTGCTTCGTTCCCGACCTGACACGGTTCACAGAGTTCCGTCGCGTAAGACCCAAGCCTCAACGCCACTTTCCGAGGGCAGCTTCACAAGCATAAGCCCTCCGTGTAACATCACCCCCACTATAGCGGATTGTGGGTACAAGGTACCGCTAACACCCCGGCTGCACGAGTCTATATTTTACCTTGTTTATGTAAAAATGTCAACTGGGAATTGCGAAAAAGTACAATATATAGTAAAATAAAACAATATTTCAGGCGCAGATTTGCCGCAAGGTACAGTTGGCGCAGAAAAGAGGCGTATATGAACATTTTATTAACAGCGATCAATGCGAAATACATCCATTCCAATCTGGCCGTGTACAGTCTTCGGGCGTATGTGCCGGAATATCGGGAAGAGATACAAATTGCGGAGTATACGATCAACCAGCAGGTAGATAATATTTTGATGGATCTGTACCGGAAGAAACCGGATATTCTTTGCTTTTCCTGTTATATCTGGAATCTGGATTATGTAGAGCAGCTTGTGAGGGAGGCAGGAAAGATTCTTCCAGGAGTGCCAATCTGGATCGGAGGCCCCGAAGTATCTTATGACAGTCCGGCAGTTCTTCAGAGACTTCCGGAAGTATTCGGAGTGATGAAGGGAGAAGGGGAAGAGACGTTCCGGGAGTTGGTACATTACTATATGGAAGGTGGAAGTCTGGAGAAGATTGACGGGATCACTTACCGGGGAGAAAAAGGGCAGATTCTGGACAATCCATGGCGCCCGGTAATGGATCTGAGCAAAGTCCCATTTGTCTACCATGACATGAAAGATTTTCAGAATAAGATTGTTTACTATGAGACAAGCAGAGGATGTCCGTTTTCCTGTAGTTACTGCCTTTCTTCAGTAGACAAGTGCCTGCGTTTCCGTGATTTAGAGCTCGTGAAGAAGGAATTACAGTTTTTCCTTGATGAAAAAGTGCCGCAGGTGAAATTTGTAGACCGGACGTTTAACTGTAAGCACGGACATGCGATGGAGATTTGGAGATATTTGATTGAGCATGACAATGGGATTACGAATTTTCATTTTGAAGTGTCGGCTGATCTCCTGAATGAGGAGGAACTTTCTTTGATCAGTCAGATGCGACCGGGACTGATCCAGCTGGAGATCGGCGTACAGTCTACCAATGCGAGGACGATCCGGGAGATCCGCCGGACGATGAAGTTTGAAGAGGTGGCACGCATCGTCAGACAGATCAATGCTTACGGAAATGTCCATCAGCATTTGGATCTGATCGCGGGGCTTCCGTATGAAGATTACGAGAGCTTCCGAAGATCTTTCAACGATGTCTATGCGCTTGCACCGGAACAGCTGCAGCTAGGTTTTCTGAAAGTGCTGAAAGGCTCCTATATGGAGGAACAGAAGGAACAGTATGGGCTTGTGTATAAGAGCAGACCACCGTATGAAGTGCTTTACACAAAGTGGCTTCCTTACAGCGATGTGCTTCGCCTAAAGAGGGTGGAAGAGATGGTAGAAGTTTACTATAACAGCAGACAGTTTTCGTACACACTTGGGGCGCTTGAAAAGGCATTTCCGGATTCCTTTTCTATGTATGAGCAGTTGGGCGCATATTATGATGAAGAGGGACAGACCTTTTTAAGTCACGCGAGGGTGACACGGTATGAGATTCTGTATGCATTTGCGAAGAAGATAGATCCGGAGAGGGAAGAATTGTATCGGGAACTGCTTATTTTTGATTTTTATCTCAGGGAAAATGCAAAAAGCCGACCGGCATTTGCGGGAGAAGAGACGGTGAAAAAAGAAGAGCAGCAGCAATTTTATGATGAAGAAGCAAAAGCACATAAGTATCTTGCAGGATATGAAAAATGGGACAAACGACAGTTGCGGAAGATGACACATATCGAACGGTTTGGCTATCGAGTGACCGAAGATGCTGCCAGAGGAGAGACGGTACTTTTATTTGATTATCAGAATCGGAATCCACTGAACTATGAGGCGCGTGTGGTAGAAGTTTGTGAGATGGAAGAAGAAACAGTATTTTAGAAAAAGATTCGGGAAAATCCGCTTTTGGTTTCTTGCAAAAGAGGAAGAAACGGTATAGAATGAAGAAATATCTTCCGGTAGGAAGGGAAGAAATGTGCAATAGTAGTTGGTGGAAGAAAGGAAGAAGAACAATGAATTTTTATAATAAGAAATTTCGAAAGATTGCATCGGTGATCATTATCGTAATTATTGTAGCAATGATTCTGACCGGAGTTGTGCCATATTTGTTCTAATCATATAGGAGCAGAGAACAGATGATGGGCAGAACAAAAGAAAGGACTGGGAAAGCATGAAAATAGGGAATGTGTCAGGAACTGTGCTGAAGCGTTCTATTTTAAAACAATTACATACTGTCAGAGATGAGTCGATGTTTGAACCGACTTCTGAGGAAATGTGTGCGGGGATTCGCGTAAAAGAGTCGGCTCCGGTGATTTTTTCCGGGACTTCGGTGTATGGAAGTGCGAAAAGTATCGGCATATTTGCGATGGCGCGAGCGGTAAATGATATTGCTGCCCGAGGTGCAGATCCAATCGGTGTGGATGTGCAGATCCAGCTTCCGCCTTATGCATACGAATCCAGATTGAAGGCGATGGTAGAATGGATGGAGCAGGCGGCAGAGAGGCAGAACCTTCAGATCCTCTGTGCCAAGGCGGAAGTAAGTCCCGCCATCTGCGAGGCGATTGTGCATGTCAATGCAGTTGGAACGGCGGAAGAAGAGATTCCTCAAAAGATGGTAGCAGAAGCAGGGCAGGATATTGTGCTTGCAGGATGGATCGGGCTTGAGGGAATGCTGCGGGTTGCAGGCAGGAAAGAAGAAGAGCTGGCGAAGAGATTTGTTCCGGCATTTTTAAATCGAATCAAAGGGATGGAGCAGGAATTGTTTGCGCTGGAACAGATCTGGACTGCCAGAGAGCATGGCGCTTCGGCAATCTATCAGATCGGTCCGGGAGGAATTCTGGCGACACTGTGGGAAGCAGCCGAGGCAGCTGATGTAGGGCTGGAAGCAGATATGAAGAAGATGTCTATTCAGCAGGAAACAGTAGAAATCTGCGAATATTTCCGCTTGAATCCGTATCAGATGACGTCAGTGGGAAGTCTTCTGATCTTTACACAGAATGGAGAGGCGCTTGTGCAGAAACTTCAGGAGGCAGGAAAGCAGGCAGCGGTCATCGGACATACGACGAACAGGAAGGAGCGCGTGTTGTCTGGGGGAAGCGAGCGGCGTTTTCTGGACAGACCTCAGCCGGATGAGCTTGCAAGGATCTATGAGTCATTTATCGAACAGGACAGGAAAGAAGGGAAAGTATAATGAGAAGAGAGATTTTAAAATATCTTGAAAGGAACAGCAAAATAAATCTGCAGGAGTTAGCAGTACTGCTCGGCTCAGATGAGGTGATGATTGCAAATGAGATCGCGCAGATGGAGAAAGAGAAGATCATCTGTGGCTACCATACGCTGATCGACTGGGAGAAGACCGGTGAGGAGCAGGTGGTTGCTTTGATCGAGGTAAAAGTGACACCACAGAGAAATCAGGGATTTGACAGGATTGCAGAGAGAATTTACAACTATCCGGAAGTCAATGCAGTGTATCTGATCTCGGGGGGATATGATTTTCTGATCACATTGAAGGCAAGGACTTTAAAAGAAGTGTCTGAATTTGTATCAGGAAAACTGGCGCCGCTGGATGCCGTGCTGAGCACAGCGACCCATTTCGTATTGAAGAAGTACAAAGATCATGGAGCAGTACTTGTGGCAAAGACAGAATCAGAAAGGATGTTGGTGACACCGTAATGAGGAATCCGTTAGCAAAAAAAGTAGTAGAAATAGAGCCTTCGGGAATCCGTAAGTTTTTTGATGTCGTCAATGAGATGAAAGATGCCATTTCTCTTGGAGTTGGGGAGCCAGATTTTGACACGCCTTGGCGGATCCGGGAGGAAGGAATTTATTCTCTGGAAAAGGGAAGGACATTTTATACATCAAACTCTGGGCTGAAGGAATTAAAAGAAGAAATCTGTAATTATATTCAGAGAAAAATATCTGTCGTATACGATCCAAAGTCAGAGGTAGTCGTGACAGTCGGCGGGAGCGAGGGAATTGATATCGCAATGCGTGCAATGCTCGATCCGGGCGATGAAGTGCTGATCCCACAGCCGAGTTATGTATCGTATCTTCCGTGTGCGGTACTTGCAGGCGGTGTGCCGGTTGTGATCCCTCTTCAAAATAAAAATGAGTTTAAGCTGACAAGAGAGGAGTTGGAGGCGGCAATAACACCTCGCACAAAGATTCTTGTCCTGCCATTTCCAAATAATCCAACGGGGTCGATCATGACAAGGGAGGATCTGGAACCGATCGCAGAAGTGGTAAAAGAGCATGATCTGTTTGTGATTTCGGATGAAATTTACTCAGAATTGAGCTATCAGGGAGAGCATGTATCGATCGCAGAGTTTCCGGGTCTCCGGGAGCGGACGATCATGATCAATGGATTTTCCAAAGGGTTTGCGATGACCGGATGGAGGCTTGGGTATGCGTGTGGTCCGGCGGAGATTATTGAGCAGATGATTAAGATCCATCAGTTTGCGATTATGTGTGCGCCGACAAATAGCCAGTATGCAGCGATCGAAGGACTTAGAAACTGTCAGCCGGAAGTTGATGAGATGCGGGAAGCTTACAATCAGAGAAGAAGATTTCTCATGCATGAGTTCAGAAGGATCGGGCTGAAATGTTTTGAGCCGTACGGAGCATTTTATGTGTTCCCGGATGTTTCCGAGTTTGGAATGACATCAGAAGAATTTGCCACGAGGTTTCTCGAGGAAGAGCGGGTGGCAGTTGTGCCGGGGACTGCCTTCGGGGCAAGTGGAGAAGGATTTATCCGTATTTCTTACGCGTATTCTCTGGAAGATCTGAAGGTGGCGCTTGGAAGGCTGGAAAGATTTATTGAACGTCTGAGGGAGCAAAAGAGATAAAGGAGGCAGAAGAAATGTTAAATATCGTGTTATTTGAGCCGGAGATCCCGGCGAATACAGGAAACATCGGGAGGACGTGTGTGGCAACAAACACACGACTGCATCTGATCGAACCGCTTGGATTCCGACTAAATGAAAAAGCAATCAAACGGGCCGGTATGGATTACTGGGACCAGCTGGATGTGACAACCTATATTGACTACAATGATTTTCTGGAGAAAAATCCGGGGGCAAAGATCTATATGGCGACGACAAAGGCTCCAAATGTCTATACGGATGTAAAGTATGAGCCGGATTGTTATATCATGTTCGGGAAGGAGAGCGCAGGGATCCCGGAGGAGATTTTAGTCCACCATAAAGAAGACAGTATCCGTATTCCGATGGTAGGGGATATCCGCTCACTGAACCTTGGAAATTCTGTGGCGATCGTACTTTATGAGGCACTTCGTCAGAATCAGTTCGCAGGAATGAATTTAGAGGGGCATTTACACCGGTTAGAATGGGATATATAATCATAGGAAGATTCACTAAAATTATAGACAGAATTAATAAAGAAACTGTAAAAAACCTAGACAAGAACCCTAAAAATGTTATAATAAAAAGGACAGGAAAATATGAATTGAAAGTAGGGATCGAGTTATGAAGTATAAAAGAAGTGTGTATCGTACATTTGCACTTATTACACAGCTTGGATTAAGTATGATCACCCCTATTTTTTTGTGCGTTTTTCTTGCGGTGTTTTTGGAAAAAAAGTTCTCCATTTCACTGTTTATCCCATTGGTGATCATGGGTGTGCTGGCCGGAGGACGCAACACATATTACTTGGCAAAACATGCAAATGAAGATCCAGAAGAGAAAGAGGAACATAAAGATGAATAGTGCAGACAATACAGTGAAGGAACTGGCGGCTGGCATAATTGTATATGGAATTCTGGCACAGATCATCTGTCTGGTCGTGACGGATAATACGTTGTCTGTTGCGGTTGGTCTCTGGATCGGAATTGCAACGGCACTCGGTATGATGATACATATGAAGCGGTCGATCGAGGATGCTCTTGACTTTGGGGAAGAGGGTGCACCGAAGCATATGCGTAAGACATATGTAATCCGTCTTTTTGTTGTTGCAGTCGTATTTGGAGTGACAGCTTACTTTCAGGTAGGCAATATCATTGCGGCGCTGATCGGCGTTATGAGTCTGAAGATCTCGGCGTATCTCCAGCCGTGGACGCACAGAGTATTTGTAAGACTCCAAAAATCTAAGTAAAGGAGGGTGATCATGTGGGAACTGGCTTAGGAATTTTAGCTGCAGACGGACCTGATTTTATGATACACGGGCTTGTCAAATTTCACTTGTTTGGGCAGGAACTGTGGCTGACAACGACACATGTCAGTGTACTGGTTGTGTGCGTACTTCTTATCATTTTTGCACTCATTGTCCGCAGTAAGCTCCGGGATACCGAAGGGGAACCTGGAACATTGCAGAACATTGCAGAGATGGTTGTGGAAGCGCTGGACGGCATGGTAAAAGGCAGCATGGGGAAAAATGGAATCCCTTACCGGAATTATATCGGAACGCTGTTTTTATTCTTGATCGTCAGCAACCTGTCAGGGCTTCTTGGACTTCGTCCACCGACAGCGGATTACGGTGTAACACTTCCACTTGGTGTGATAACGTTTATACTGATCCAGTATAATAACATTCGTTACAACAAGGTCGGAGCATTCACCGGATTGTTTAAACCGCTGCCAATTTTATTCCCGATCAACTTGATCGGTGAGATCGCGGTACCGTTCTCGCTTTCATTGCGTCTGTTCGGAAACGTTGTATCCGGAACAGTTATCATGGGTCTTTTATATGGCCTGTTATCGAAGTTCGCAATCGGATGGCCAGGTATCTTGCACATATACTTTGACATCTTCTCAGGATGTATTCAAACATATGTGTTCTGTATGCTGTCAATGGTATTTATCAATGATAAATTACCGGAAGCAGAATAATCAGCCTCTTAGCAGGCAGGGAAATTTTACGAAAATGAATTGTAAAACAGGAGGAATTTATTATGAGTCAAATTACAAACGAAGCATTAATCTTAGCGTGTTCAGCAATCGGTGCAGGTCTTGCGATGATCGCAGGTATCGGACCTGGTATTGGACAGGGTGTTGCAGCAGGTCATGGTGCATCTGCAGTTGGTAGAAACCCGGGAGCAAAATCAGACATCACATCCACAATGCTTTTAGGACAGGCCGTAGCAGAGACAACAGGTCTTTATGGTCTTGTTATCGCGCTGATCTTATTATTCGCTAACCCATTATTAGGTCAGTTATAAAAAAGAGATTCCGTACAGAAGCAGATTGAAAAACGGAAGAGATGAAAATAATAGAAGGAAGGAGGCTGAACCTTGGAACGTTTATTTAACCTGGATGCACAACTGCTGTTCGATGCGTGTACACTTGCAATTGCGATGTTCGTACTTTTCACACTGTTGTCCTACCTGTTATTTGAACCGGTCAGAAAGATGCTTGACGAGCGTAAGAGACGGGTAAAGGAAGAACAGGATACTGCAAAGAAAGAGAGAGCAGATGCTGTCGTATTCAAAGAAGAATATGAGACAAAGTTAAAAGAAGTGGACAAAGAAGCGCAGGTCATCCTGAGCGAAGCCCGCAAGAAAGCGATGAAGACAGAGTCACAGATTGTTGCAGAAGCGAAAGAAGAGGCAGCCCGTATTATAGCGCGTGCAAACGCAGAGGTTGAATTAGAGAAGAAACGTGCATTGGATGAGATGAAGCAGGAGATGGTAGCAATTGCTTCTCTTATGGCAGGAAAAGTCGTAAAGGCTTCGATCGATACAAATGTACAGGAAAGTCTAATCGATGAAACATTAAAAGAAATGGGTGAACGTACATGGCTAAGTTAGTTTCTAAAACATATGGTGATGCATTGTTTGCCGTTGCTGTTGAGGAGAACAAGATGGATCTGTTCTTCACAGAGGTTCAGGATGTGCTGGAAGTTTTACGCACAAACGAAGAACTGAGCAGATTAATGAATCATCCGAAGATCATCAAAGAAGATAAAGTGAAGATCATCGAAGAAACATTCGGCGGTCATGTATCCCGCGAGATCATTGGACTGATGACATTATTGATCACAAAAGGTCATTACCCGGATACAGTGTCCGTATTTGAATACTTTATCGGACTTGTAAAGGAAGAAAAGAAGATCGGTATCGCAAATGTGACGACAGCTTTTGCGCTGAGCGACAAACAGAAAAGTGATATCGAGAAACGTCTGCTTGAGACAACACAGTATGAGACATTTGAGATGAATTACGATGTTGATGAAAGTCTGATCGGAGGCATGGTGATCCGTATCAAAGACCGTGTTGTGGACAGCAGTATTAAGACGAAGCTCTATGAATTATCAAAACAGTTGAGAAAGATCCAGATTCACTAGAGCACAAAAAATAGAAGGAAGGTGGATTCGCTCCATGAATTTAAAACCAGAAGAAATCAGCTCTGTCATTAAAGAACAGATTAAAAGATATGCATCAGAGTTAGAAGTATCTGATGTTGGAACGGTTATTCAGGTAGCCGATGGTATCGCGCGTATCCACGGACTGGAAAATGCAATGCAGGGAGAATTGTTAGAGTTCCCTGGAGAAGTATATGGTATGGTATTGAACCTTGAAGAAGACAACGTTGGTGCGGTTCTCTTAGGTGATAACAGAAACATCAACGAAGGTGATACTGTAAAGACAACAGGCCGTGTAGTAGAAGTGCCGGTCGGTGATTGCATGTTAGGCCGTGTAGTAAACGCGTTAGGTCAGCCAATCGATGGAAAAGGACCGATTCAGGCAACATCTTTCCGCCAGATCGAAAGAGTTGCTTCCGGAGTTATTTCTCGTAAATCCGTAGATACTCCATTACAGACAGGTATCAAAGCGATCGACTCCATGGTGCCGATCGGAAGAGGACAGCGTGAGTTGATCATCGGTGACAGACAGACCGGTAAGACAGCGATCGCAGTCGACACAATTATCAATCAGAAAGGTCAGGGCGTAAAATGTATCTACGTTGCGATCGGACAGAAAGCATCTACTGTTGCAAATATCGTTCAGACTTTTGAAGAACATGGTGCAATGGATTATACAACAGTCGTTGCATCTACAGCAAGTGAGCTGGCACCTCTTCAGTACATTGCACCATATGCAGGATGTGCGATCGGTGAAGAGTGGATGGAAAATGGAGAGGACGTTCTCGTAGTATACGATGATTTGTCCAAACATGCGACAGCTTACCGTACACTCTCCTTACTGCTCCGTCGTCCACCAGGACGTGAGGCTTATCCGGGAGATGTATTCTATCTGCACTCTAGATTGTTAGAGAGAGCAGCAAGATTATCTGACAAATTAGGCGGAGGTTCTCTGACAGCACTTCCGATCATTGAGACACAGGCAGGTGACGTATCTGCATACATCCCTACAAATGTTATCTCTATCACAGATGGTCAGATCTTCCTCGAGACAGAGATGTTCAATGCTGGTTTCAGACCGGCGATCAACCCGGGTATTTCCGTATCCCGTGTTGGAGGTTCTGCACAGATCAAAGCGATGAAAAAGATCGCAGGACCGATCCGTATCGACCTTGCACAGTACCGTGAGCTTGCTTCTTTCGCACAGTTCGGTTCTGAGCTTGATGCAGATACGACAGAACGTCTTGCACAGGGTGCCCGCATCAAAGAGATGTTAAAGCAGCCACAGTATCAGCCAATGCCGGTAGAATACCAGGTTATCATCATTTATGCGGCAACACAGAAACATCTGCTGGATATTCCGGTAGAAGATGTGCTTCGTTTTGAAAAAGGACTGTTTGAATTTATTCAGACAAAATATCCGGAAATTCCAGAAGCAATCCGTACAGAAAAAGTAATTTCTGACAAGACAGAAGAAGCACTTGTAAAAGCAATCAATGAATTTAAAGCAGAATTTTAGTGCGGTAGCGATTACCATTCAGGTGAGAGGAGAACTATATCATGGCATCAATGAGAGAGATTAAAAGACGTCGAAGCAGTGTGCAGAGTACACAGCAGATTACAAAAGCCATGAAACTTATTTCTACTGTAAAGCTGCAAAAAGCAAGAACCCGCGCGGAAAATTCAAAAGCATATTTCGAATGCATGTATGCGACGGTGACTTCCATGCTTGCAAAAGCAGGAAACATTGAGCATCCATACTTGCAGAAGAGCGACTCTAAGAAAGTCGGAATCGTAGTTGTGACATCAAACAGAGGTCTCGCAGGCGGATACAATTCTAATATCGTGAAACTGATTACTGGAAGTGGAATCGAGAAAGAAAATATCCGTCTGTATACGGTCGGACATAAAGGTGCAGAAGCATTGGAGAGAAAGGGATATGAGATCGTGGAAGATTTCTCTGACGTGATCGAAGAACCTTCTTACAGTGATGCACAGGCGATCAGCAAAAGACTTCTGACTGATTTTGCGGCAGGGGAGATCGGTGAGATCTATGTGGCATACACATTCTTCAAGAATACTGTAAGTCATATTCCGACACTTACAAAATTACTTCCGGTAGACACCGCTGCAATCGCAGAGGAGGAAAAAGAGGGAGAAAGTTCTGTGGATAAACTGACACTGATGAACTTTGAGCCTGAAGAGGAAGTGGCAGTCGGACTGCTTGTTCCAAAATATATGACAAGCATTCTCTACGGAGCCTTTGTAGAGGCCGTTGCAAGTGAAAATGGTGCGCGTATGCAGGCGATGGATTCTGCGACAAACAACGCAGAAGAGATCATCGAAGACCTGGCATTGAAATATAACAGAGCCCGTCAGGGTGCGATCACTCAGGAACTGACTGAGATCATCGCGGGTGCAGAGGCATTGTAGTATTGGAAAACAGATTAGGAGTGAAAAGATGGCAGAGAGAAATATAGGTAAAATCACTCAGATCATCGGCGCGGTATTGGACGTAAAATACGCCGAGGGCCAGCTTCCTGAGATTAACGAAGCGATTGAGATCACAAGATCCAATGGCGAAAAGTTAGTTGTAGAAGTTGCGCAGCATCTGGGAGATGATACAGTAAGATGTATCGCCATGGGTCCGACAGACGGACTTGTGCGCGGAATGGATGCGGTTGCGACAGGTGCGCCGATCACAGTACCGGTTGGAGAACATACATTAGGACGTATCTTCAACGTACTTGGAGAAGCAATCGATGAGAAACCGGCTCCGACAGACGTGGAATATGAACCGATTCATAGAAAAGCGCCTACATTCGAGGAGCAGGCAACCGAAGCAGAAATGCTGGAAACTGGTATCAAAGTAATCGATTTACTTTGTCCATATCAGAAAGGTGGTAAGATCGGACTGTTCGGTGGTGCCGGTGTAGGTAAAACAGTATTGATCCAGGAACTTATCACAAACATTGCAACAGAGCATGGTGGATATTCTGTATTTACAGGTGTAGGAGAGAGAACCCGTGAAGGAAATGACCTCTACTACGAAATGACAGAATCAGGAGTTATCAATAAGACAGCCATGGTATTCGGACAGATGAATGAGCCACCTGGAGCTCGTATGAGAGTTGGTCTGACAGGTCTGACAATGGCAGAGTATTTCCGTGACAAAGGTGGAAAGGACGTACTTCTGTTCATCGATAACATCTTCCGTTTCACACAGGCAGGTTCAGAGGTATCAGCGCTTCTTGGACGTATGCCTTCAGCCGTAGGTTACCAGCCTACACTTCAGACAGAGATGGGAGCTCTTCAGGAACGTATCACATCTACAAAGAACGGTTCTATCACATCCGTTCAGGCTGTATACGTACCTGCCGATGACTTGACTGACCCGGCTCCGGCTACGACATTCGCCCATCTGGATGCGAAAGTCGTACTTTCCCGTGCGATCACAGAGCTTGGTATTTACCCGGCGGTAGATCCACTGGAGTCTTCATCAAGAATGCTTGATCCACATATCGTAGGCGAAGAGCACTATAATGTAGCCCGCGGTGTGCAGGAAATTCTTCAGAAATACAAAGAATTACAGGATATCATCGCAATGCTTGGTATGGATGAGCTTTCCGAAGACGATAAGCTTACTGTATCCCGTGCGAGAAAGATCCAGAGATTCTTATCACAGCCGTTCTTCGTTGCGACACAGTTCACAGGATTTGAAGGACGTTATGTACCGATCAGTGAGACTGTTCAGGGATTCAAGGAGATCCTCGAAGGAAAACACGATGATATTCCGGAAGGTTACTTCCTGAACGCAGGAAATATTGATGACGTACTTGCTCGCGTGAAGTAGGAGGGAGTTCCTATGGCAGAGAGATTTGAATTGAAGATCATCTCTCCGGATGAAGTATTCTACGGAGGCGAGGGGACATTCCTCGAATTTGTATCGGTCGAAGGAGAGATGGGTGTATATCAGAACCATATTCCGCTTACAACGATCTTAGAGCCTTGCGTTATGAAGATCCACAATGAATCGGAAGTGAAGAAAGCAGCAATCCTCGGTGGATTTGTTGAGATTCAGAAGGATAAGATCACGGTACTTGCAGAAGATGCACAGTGGCCGGAGGAGATTGACGTAGAGCGTGCAAAGAAAGCGGAAGAGCGTGCAAAAGAGAGACTTGCAAAGAAGGACGGAATTGATGTACTCCGTGCGGAAGTCGCACTAAAGAAAGCGATTGCAAGGCAGAACGCAGTAAAATAACAAAGAGTGACGAAACAAAATACGTTCTGAATGAGAGTAGATTTCATTCAGAACGTATTTTTTGTATTTTTCACGCTTTGGATATTTTTTCATATAGTAAATTAGATGAAACAGGAAAGAGCAGGTATTTTTATGGATTATCGGTTACCATATTATATGGCATATCCTATGCCGCTTCAGTATGATGACGAAAGAATTGAACGCTACGATTTTGAGTATATGAAAAGTATGTATCCACAGACGGCAAAAAAAGTTCTGCCTTATGTAGAGGATGAGTGCGACCGGATGGAATATGAGGGGAGCATGATGTATGATGAATATCCTGATCAGCTTCAGCTCCGTTTGATGTGCAGGCGGGTATATGACAGAATGATGCGGGAAGAAAAAGAGGAACTGGAGATGGCAGATGAAGAAGATGTGGAACAGCAGTATCTGCAGATGGGGCGTCAGCAAAACGGAAGAAATCGGAAGGATAGAGATCAACATCTAAGGGAAATTATTGAGATTCTGTTATTCCAGGAATTGTTTAAGAGGAGAAGTGATCACAGAAAAAGAGGGAGAAGATACTATTAAAGTGCAGATGAAAATTGTATGCTAAAACATAGAAGAAAAAATTTTTCCTCGGCTGTCTGCGGACGAATGTGCGGCGTGCAAGAAAGATGAGCGGGACATGAGAACAAGTGTGCGCTGGACGGAGAGACAAAAATATGGTAAAATACTATAGAGATGCGGGACAAAACGAGAAAATGAAAATTTTAGAAACCGTTCCGGTATCGTATATTTGGAGAGTTCTTTTGACATGATAAGTATTAAGCAGAAAAAAGAGTGACAAAGAAGAGGCAAATTTCGGGGCTGAAAACAGAAGGACTGATCAGAGAGAATGAAAATTGTTTTACAAATAAGAAATATGTGCTATAATACTCCGTGGACTAAAAAGAAATTACAGGTTATTGTCCCGTAGATAAGAGATAGGGATTCGACAGTTAGGATGGCAGAAGGGACGATAACGATCACTTGAAAATCAGATGAAGTAAAATAAATGGAACAATAGAGGTGCGATATGGAGCAATATATAATCAAGGGCGGCAGTCCGCTCGTAGGTGAAGTGGAGATTGGCGGCGCGAAGAATGCAGCACTTGCAATTCTTGCAGCAGCGATTATGACAGATGAGACTGTGACGATTGACAATTTACCAGATGTAAATGATATTAATGTACTTTTAGAAGCGATGGAGGGCATCGGGGCCCAGATCCAGAGAGTTGACAGACATACAGTGAAGATTAACGGAAGCACAATCGGTGATTTTAGCATAGACTATGACTACATCAAGAAGATCAGGGCTTCCTACTATTTACTTGGGGCTCTGCTCGGGAAGTACAATAAGGCAGAGGTTGCGCTTCCGGGAGGATGTAATATCGGTAGCAGACCGATCGATCAGCATTTGAAAGGATTCCGTGCGCTCGGAGCAGAAGTTGAGATTGAACATGGAAAGATTCTTGCAGAAGCAGAGACACTGAAAGGTACACATCTTTACTTTGACGTAGTATCCGTAGGTGCAACGATCAATGTTATGATGGCAGCGGCGATGGCAGATGGGCTGACTATTCTTGAGAACGTTGCGAAGGAACCACACGTCGTTGACGTGGCGAATTTCCTGAACAGCATGGGAGCCAACATCAAGGGAGCAGGAACTGATGTGATCAAGATCCGCGGTGTGCAGAAGCTTCACAAGACAGAATATTCTATTATTCCGGATCAGATCGAAGCCGGAACATTCATGTTTGCAGCGGCAGCGACAAAGGGAGATATCACAGTATTAAATGTAATTCCAAAGCATCTTGAGGCAACGATTTCTAAATTAGAGGAGATGGGATGCCAGGTAGAAGAATTTGACGATGCAGTCAGAGTTGTGGCAAACAAGCGCTTAAAGAGTACACAGGTAAAGACACTTCCATATCCGGGATTCCCAACCGATATGCAGCCACAGATTGGAGTGACGTTAGCTCTGTCAAAAGGGACAAGTATCATTACAGAGAGTATTTTTGAAAATCGCTTTAAATATCTGGATGAACTTGCAAGAATGGGAGCCATCATCAAAGTAGAAGGAAATTCTGCAACGATCGAAGGGGTAGAAAAGTTCTCAGGTGCTCGTGTCAGTGCGCCGGATTTAAGAGCAGGAGCGGCACTTGTGATTGCAGGACTTGCGACGGATGGAATCACGATCGTAGATGATATTGTCTACATCCAGAGAGGATATGAACAGTTTGAGAAGAAACTGCAGGGGCTTGGTGCGATGATCGAGAAAGTTGCAAGCGAAAAAGAGATTCAGAAGTTTAAACTGAAAGTAGGATAAGGACTAGTTCAAATAAAAATAAATACAGATCATGCAGCAGTGAAAAGCAGCCTGCCAGAGCAGATCGGTCGAGGAGACCGGGTGTTTTGGCAGGCTGTTTATTTTGGTTCTTTGTAAAGTGAAATTTATAGATAATATGAATGAGTATTATAGAAATAAACAATTTTTCATCCTTAAGGTTCCATGTTATAGTGAAGGTTAAAGAAAATCGGAGAAACTTTTCTTTGCAGTATAGAAAATATGGAAAGAAAGAGGATACGAGGGATGAAAAACAAGAAGAAACTACTTTTAGTCAGCCATTGCATTCTAAATGTACGTTCTAAGATTCAGTATGCGGTGGAGTTTGAAACGGAGGAGGAGAGAAACAGGAAAGCATTTTTGAAAAAAGTGATTGAGGAGGATATTCAGCTGATACAATTACCGTGCCCGGAATTTTTGATGTACGGTGGAAGACGGTGGGGACATTCCTCAGAACAGTTTGATAATCCTTTTTTCAGAAGACAGGCGAGAAAGATGCTAGAGGATATTGTGCTTCAAGTGAAGGAGTATCAAAACTGTGCAGAGCGGGTGGAAGTGCTTGGAGTAGTAGGAATCAACGGCAGTCCGAGTTGTGGGATCGAATACACCTTCTCTGCAGATTGGGGAGGAGAGTTATCTTCACAACCGAATCTGGAAGCATATCTGAAAAAAGGAGAGCGGAAAGAAGCGATGGGAATCTTTATGCAGGTGCTGAAAGAGATGCTGGAAGAAGAAGGAATCATTCTTCGGATGGTTTCGCTGACTGAGAGGACACTGGAGGAACTGGAAGATGAGAATTAGACTGGAGAATCTTACTAAACGGTATCAGGAAGTGACTGCAGTAGATCACTTGAATTTGGAAATCGAGGATGGAGATCTTGTCTGTCTGCTTGGACCGAGTGGATGTGGGAAAAGCACGACTTTATCGATCATCGCCGGGCTGGAGCAGGCAACAGAAGGAAGTATTTATTTTGATGAGGAAAATGTAGGAGGACTGGAGGCAGAAGACCGGGACATTGGAATGGTGTTTCAGGATTATGCGCTCTATCCTCATATGACTGTGCAGGAAAATATTGCATTTCCTCTGAAAATGCAAGGATGGAAGAAAAAAGACCGGATAGAAAAAGTAAAAGAAGCGGCTAAAATGCTTCAGATTGAAGAATACTTGAAGAGAAAGCCGGGGAAGTTATCGGGTGGACAGCAGCAGAGAGTCGCGATTGCGCGTGCCATCGTAAAGAATCCGAAGATCTTACTTTTAGATGAGCCACTGTCAAATCTGGATGCAAGACTTCGCATTGAACTGCGCGATGAGATCCGGCGTGTGCAGAAACAACTGGGGATCACGACTATTTTTGTGACACATGATCAGGAAGAGGCGCTTAGTATCTCGGATAAGATTCTTTTGATGGAGAAAGGAAAGATCAGTCAGTATTCTTCTCCAAAAGAGATGTATATGGAGCCGCAAAATGTGTTTGCGGCGAAATTTCTTGGAAATCCACCAATGAACTTTGTTCCGGGAGAAAAAGTAGAGGATGGAATCTGTCTGCTGTTAGGTGATGAGAATGTGATCGTGAAAAGAGGAACAGTACACGAGGCAGGAGAACTGAAAGGAAATGTTTGCGTTGGCATCCGTCCGGAGGCATTAGAGTTGTGCAGTACAGAGGAAGAAGAAGCGATTTCGGGAGTGATCACCGGAATACAGACACTTGGAAAAGATATGTACATTCATTTCCGAGCAGGTGAACAGGTGCTGACGGCCTGCGTCGGATGGGAAAAGACATTTTCAGAAGGGGAACGTGTGTCATTTCGTGTCAAGCGACTTCATTTGTTCCCAGGGGAGGGTGACAGATAATGAAGAGAAGATGGAAAATCAGAAATCCACAGTTTCGGGCATTTCTGTATTTGCTGCCTGCACTTTCTGTCATAGCAGTCTTTCAATTTTATCCAGTGCTGAAGTCTTTTTTTATGGGATTTTATACGAAATTTGATTATCTGACAGATACGGTGGAAGCAGTCGGTCTCGACAATTTTCTCTACGTATTGAAAGATCCGGAGTTTGTTCTTGCTATGAAAAATACGGCAGTATTTGCGGTGATCTCGGTACCGCTTGGAATCATTACGGCATTGGTATTTGCTCTGATTTTAAATTCCAATATCCGGTTTCAGAAATTTTTCAGAAGTGCATATTTTCTTCCATTTGTTACATCGACGACCGCAGTGGCTGTTGTGTGGCGGTGGATGCTCAACAAAGACTATGGAATGGTCAATGCACTTCTTTCAGTGCTTGGGATGCCAAAAGTAGCGTGGCTTACAGATGCGCAGATGACCATCCCGATCTTGATTGTATTAAGTGTGTGGAAAGGGCTTGGCTATAAAATTATTATTTTGCTGGCTGCACTTCAAGGGGTAGATGAAAGATATGTGAAGGCAGGACGGATGGATGGCGCAGGGTCATTTAGAAGGATCTGCCATATTATTCTTCCAATTTTAAGACCGACGATTTTATTCTTATCTGTGACATCACTGATCGGAGCTTTTAAGATCTTTGATGAAGTTTATATTATGTACGGGCAGAAACCGGGGCCGCTTCAGAGCGGGCTTACGATTGTCTATTATATTTTTGATAAGTTTTACAGACACTGGGAGTTTACTACCGCATCGGCGGCAGCATTTCTTCTGTTTCTTGTGATTCTATTTTTTACGTTGCTCCAGTTTCTGTTTTCGTCAGAAAGGAGGAAGTCATGAGAAAAGGGAAAAAGATGGTGACAGTTCTGTCCTATGTCATTCTGGCTGCGGGACTTTTGTGGGTCAGCCTTCCGTTTGTCTGGATGGTTCTGACAGCATTTAAGCCGGCAAAGGAAGTATTATCGATGCCGCCAAAATGGATCCCATCTGTCTGGCAGTGGGAAAATTTCAAGATGGCATTGCAGCAAGTACCGTATGCTAGATATTTTTTCAACAGTGTGTTTACAGCAGTGATGGTGACGGTGGGGGAAGTATTTACAACAGTACTTGCGGCCTATGCATTTGCATATATTCCATTCCGGTTTAAAAATGCTCTGTTTTTGGTTCTTGTAGCGACCATGATGGTTCCGGGAGAAATCCTGATGATCCCTAATTATATTACACTGAGCAACTGGGGATGGATTGACAGTTATAAGGCGCTGATCATTCCCTGGTGTGCAAGTATTTTTTCGATATTTTTACTGAAACAGCAGTTTGAAAGCATTCCGATTTCTTATTATAAATCGGCGAAGATCAATGGTTGCTCGGAATTGCGATTTTTATTTACTATTTTAATTCCGTGTTCCATACCGACACTTGCATCGATTGCTATTTTAAAATTCATTAACTGCTGGAATTCCTACATGTGGCCTCTGATCACGACAAATTCAGAGGAGATGCGGACGCTTCCGGTAGGAATGGCAGCATTTTCAACCGAGGCGGGAACAAGATATCATATTTTAATGGCCTTTTCGATCCTGGTGATTGCGCCGGTGATCATTTTATATTTATTTACACAAAAATATATTGTGAAAGGGGTAAGCAAATCAGGACTGAAAGGATAAAACGAAAAGAGAGAGGAAAAGAAAGATGAAGAAAAAAGTATTGGCGGCACTTCTTTGCACGACGATGGCAGCATCCATGCTGACCGCATGTGGAGGGGAGAAAAAAGAAACGGAGAAGAAAGAAGAGACGAAAACAGAGTCGTCAACAGAGAAAAAAACAGACACAAAAGTGACAGAAAAAACAGAGATTACATTCTGGCATGCGATGTCAGGATCTAATGAGGAGGCAATCCAGAAAATTACAGATGATTTTATGGAGCAGAATGAAAATGTATCCGTAAAATTAGTGAATCAGGGAGGATACATGGATCTGTTTGACAAATTGATGGCCTCTGCAAAGGCAGATCAGCTCCCGACAATGACGCAGATTTATTCCAACAGATTATCCTGGTATGTTTCCAAAGGGCTTGTGGCAGATCTGACACCATATATGGAAGATGAACAGACAGGATTTACTGAGGAAGACCTTGCAGATATTCCGGAGATGTTCCTTGCAGATGGAATCTGGGATGGAAAACAGTATGCAATCCCGTTTAACAAAAGCCAGATGGTTTTATATTACAATGAAACTATGTTCGAAGAAGCTGGTGTAGAAGTTCCAAAGACATGGGACGAGTGGACAGCGGCAGCTGAGAAACTGACGGTAGACGAGGATAAGGACGGCGAGCCGGAAGTGTATGGATGTGTATTTGCAAATAACCTTTCCACAGATATTGCACCTTGGCTGAAACAGGCAGGTGGAAGTACGATGAATGAAGAAACAAATGAATTGTATTTTGATACACCGGAGACAAAGGAAGCAATCGAATTTTTAAATAGTATGTTCCAGGCAAAGACAGCAAGATTTGCCGGAGATGATGAAAATGCAAATGTTCCGGTGCAGGATGGACGAGCTGCAATGTGTGTAGCTTCTACATCCGCACTGCCATACATAGAAGAAGGAACGATGGAAGGTATTACTATCAATGCCGCAGCGCTTCCAGGACATAAGACAGATGATCAGCTGTATTACGGAACAAATGTGGCAGTATTTGATTCTGCAACAGACATGCAGAAACAAGCTGCATGGGAGTATATTAAATTCCTGACAAATACAGAAAATACAGCATATTTTGCGGCAGAGACAGGATATATTCCAGTGCGTGTATCTGCACAGGAGGATCCGGTGTTCGCAAAAGTACTCGAGGAAAAACCGATCAAACAACTTTCGTTGGAATGCTTTGACAAAGGTTTCCAGGGAACAAGAAATATCGGCGGCAAGAATGCGTTAGATGAACTTGGAAAACAGCTTGATCTTGTATTCAGCGGAGAAAAAGGAATTGACGAAGCGCTCAAAGATGCCCAGACAAACGGAGAGCAGGCAATGAAAGAGGCACAGAGTAACTAGAAAAGTTTTCTCAAAAAGACTCTTGACGGTCCTGTCAATCAGTGTTATGATTTCTAACGGAACAAGAACAGAATAATAGAAACTTTCTCTTATTCAGAGCAGTGGAGATACAAAGGATCTGTGAAGCTGCGGCAACCCCGTGAACGGAAGGTGCCAACCTGAGCGAGTAATCGAACAATAAGAGGATTGATTTATGAGTATAAAGCAGTCCGAATGTTGTCGGGCTGCTGTTTTTATCTCAGAGAGTTTTGGTAAATGACTTTTTATCAGAGAAAGACAGAACAGTCCGGCGAAAGAGAAAGAGAAAAAAGAAAGGAACGTACGAATGGAAAAATTATTATTTACTTCAGAATCAGTAACCGAAGGTCATCCGGATAAGATCTGTGACCAGATTTCAGATGCTGTGTTAGATGCGCTGATGGAGCAGGATCCGATGAGCCGTGTGGCATGTGAAACAGCGATCACAACAGGACTTGTCCTTGTTATGGGTGAGATTACAACAAATGCATATGTAGATATTCAGAAAATCGTAAGAGATACTGTGGATCAGATTGGATACAACAGAGGAAAATATGGATTCGATGCACATACTTGTGGTGTGATCACAGCAATCGATGAGCAGTCTTCTGACATTGCAATGGGTGTAGATAAAGCTTTAGAAGCAAAAGAAAACAAAATGTCAGACGAGGAGATCGATGCAATTGGAGCAGGAGACCAGGGAATGATGTTCGGATATGCTTCGGATGAGACAGAAGAATTGATGCCATATCCAATCGCGCTGGCACACAAGCTGACATTGCAGCTGACAAAAGTCCGCAAAGATGGAACACTTTCTTACCTCAGACCAGATGGTAAGAGCCAGGTGACAGTAGAGTATAGCGAAGAGGGAATCCCGGTGCGTCTTGATGCGGTTGTATTATCTACACAGCATGATCCGGATGTAACTCAGGAACAGATTCATGAAGATATTAAGAAATATGTATTTGATCCGGTACTTCCACAGGAGATGGTAGATGCGCAGACAAAATTCTTCATCAACCCGACTGGAAGATTCGTAATCGGTGGACCACACGGAGACAGTGGTGTGACAGGACGTAAGATCATCGTAGATACTTACGGCGGAATGGCACGTCACGGCGGTGGAGCATTTTCCGGAAAAGACTGTACAAAGGTAGACCGCTCTGCAGCATATGCAGCACGTTATGTTGCAAAGAACATCGTTGCAGCAGGAATTGCAAAGAAATGTGAGATTCAGCTTTCTTATGCAATCGGGGTGGCTCATCCGACATCGATCATGGTAGATACATTCGGAACCGGAAAACTTTCTAACGAGAAGTTAGTAGAGATCATCCGTGAGAACTTTGATTTAAGACCGGCAGGAATCATCAAAATGTTAGATCTTCGCCGTCCGATCTACAAGCAGACAGCAGCTTATGGACACTTTGGACGTAACGACTTAGATCTTCCATGGGAAAAACTGGATAAAGTAGAAGCATTAAAGAAATATTTATAAGAGACTTCGATCATCAGATGAGAAAGATGGCTGCTCCACAGATAAGAGAAAATCTGTGGAGCAGTTTTTGCATACTGGGTCGTACGAAGGTTTACAAAAATTTTATAAATGTTTATAGGTGTTTTGGTGTATTTAACAAGGTGGCATGATATAATAATGAAGTCAGATTGAGACAAGCATAGAAAGTATATAGAATAAGAGGTTGGACACGATGAAATTAAAAACACGACTGGTCATTGCTTTTATGACGATCATTATTTTGCCGGTGTTCTTGACGAGCGCCGTATTTTGTGGATTCGCACAACTTCAAATTCGTTCGATCGAGAAGACATATGGAATTACAGGGACCACCTATGAAGCACTGTTAAATAGTGTACAGGTGCCGAGCCGGATTACGAAAGAGGCATATCATGAGCTGGAGAAGGCAGCGGATAAGGATCCGGAGAAGCTGGAAGATGCTTCTTATCTGGAGCAGTTTAACCAGAGGCTTCGGCAGAAAGGATCCTATCTTCTTGTGAGAAAGGATGATATTATCGTATATATGGGAGAAGATCCGCAGAAGACGGAGGTGGTGATCCCGGATTTACCGGCTTATGAGGAATACAATGCAGATTCCGAGAATGGTGTATATATTGGCGGAGAAGCACAGGTACTTGTAAAGCAGGTGGATTTTGTCAGTGATGACAAGAACAAGTGCAGTGCATTTATTGTAACAGATGTAACGAGCATGCTGCCGGAAGTATCACAATTCTTAAAAGACATTCTTGTGGCGGTCATTGTGATCCTTGTCATTACCGGAGCGCTGCTGGTTGTCTGGATTTACAGAGGAATCAAGATTCCGCTTGTGAAGATGCAGAAGGCGACGAAGAATATTAAAGAAGGGAATTTAGATTTCCGGCTGATTCCGGATACCGATGATGAACTCGGACAGCTTTGTCAGGATTTTGAGGAGATGCGGAAACGGCTGAAAGACAATGCGGAGGAGAAGCTTGCCTATGATAAGGAGAGCAAGGAGCTGATCAGTAATATTTCCCACGACTTGAAGACACCAATCACGGCGATCAAGGGGTATGTAGAAGGAATTATGGATGGTGTTGCAGATACACCTGAGAAGATGGAGAAGTATATCCGGACGATTTATAATAAGGCAAATGAGATGGATCTTCTGATCAATGAACTGACACTTTACTCTAAGATTGATACGAATCGAATTCCATACAATTTTACAACACTGTCAGTCAATGAATATTTTGATGACTGTGCAGAAGATCTGAAGTTGGAATTGGAGCAGAGAGATGTCGAGTTTGGATATTTCAATTACGTAGAGGAAGATATCCGCATCATCGGCGATGCCGAGCAGTTAAAGCGAGTCATCAACAATATTGTGACGAATTCTTTGAAATATATGGATAAGAAGCGGGCGCGGATTAACTTGCGGGTGAAGGACGTCGGTGATTTTATTCAGGTGGAACTGGAGGACAATGGGAAAGGAATTGCCGCCAAAGATCTGCCGAATATTTTTGATCGTTTTTACCGGACAGATGCATCGAGAAATTCTTCTAAGGGCGGAAGCGGCATTGGACTTTCAATTGTGAAGAAGATCATCGAGGAGCATGGCGGCAAGATTTGGGCGACAAGCAGAGAAGGGACAGGGACGGTCATGTATTTTGTAATCAGAAAATATCAGGAGGTACCGGTAAATGAGTAGAATATTAATCGTAGAAGATGAAGAAACGATTGCAGATCTGGAGAGAGATTATCTAGAACTGAGTGGGTTCGAGGTAGAAGTTGCAAATGATGGAGAGACGGGGCTTGAGAAGGCGCTGACGGACCAGTTTGATCTGGTGATCCTTGACCTGATGCTTCCGGGAGTGGATGGATTTGAAATCTGCAGAGAAGTACGTCAGAAGAAAAATACACCGATCATTATGGTCTCTGCCAAAAAGGATGATATCGATAAGATCCGGGGACTTGGGCTTGGCGCAGATGATTATATGACAAAGCCGTTTAGTCCGAGCGAACTTGTGGCGAGAGTCAAAGCACATCTTGCAAGATATGAGCGTTTGATCGGAAGCAATGTACAGACAAATGATATTATTGAGATCCGTGGCTTAAAGATTGACACGACAGCGAGAAGGGTGTGGGTCAATGGAGAAGAGAAGGCATTTACGACGAAGGAATTTGATCTTCTGACGTTTCTTGCAGGGCATCCGAATCACGTATATACAAAGGATGAATTATTCAGTGAGATTTGGGATATGGAATCGATCGGGGATATTGCGACTGTGACAGTTCATATTAAGAAGATTCGGGAGAAGATTGAGTACGATACTTCCAAACCGCAGTATATTGAGACAATCTGGGGTGTGGGGTACCGATTTAAAGTATAAGAGAAGAAAAGAAGGGCCGCAGTCCGGAAATAAGGGCTGTCGGCAGCATGAGGGGTTCCTGTGCCGTTGGTACAGGGATTCTTTTTTTAGGACTGTTATCTTTTCGGGAAGTGTAGTATAATTGATTCAAAAAGCATAAAGGGAGAAAAGTGAAAGAAAATGTTTAAGTGGAAAGAAAAAAGTGTAAGATTAAGCACGATGCAGATGCTTGCAGCAGGCTTCTTGCTCGTGATCGTGATCGGCGGAATACTTCTATGGCTTCCGGTCTGCAATCAAGAGCCGATTGCATTTACAGACGCACTTTTTACATCGACATCGGCAGTTTGTGTGACCGGGCTTATGACAGTTGTTCCGGCGGCGCAGTTTACGCTTCTTGGCAAGGTAGTATTGCTTGTTCTGATACAGATTGGAGGACTTGGTGTAGTCGCAGTATCGACATTTTTTCTTGTTGTGATCGGAAGGAAGATCACGGTAAAAGAGCGAGTGATGATTCAGGAAACGTATAACATGGAGTCTTTATCAGGTATGGTGAAATGGATCTTGCGGATTCTGAAGGGAACCTTCGTTGTAGAAGGAATTGGAGCAATCTTTTTTGCATTTCAGTTTATTCCGGAGTATGGATTTTTGAAAGGAATCTGGTATAGTGTGTTTCACTCTATCTCAGCATTTTGCAATGCGGGAATTGATATATTAGGGGCAGATAGTTTTGCGGCATATGCAAGAAATCCGCTGATCAATCTGACAACGATGATATTGATCGTTGCAGGAGGTATCGGTTATACCGTGTGGTTTGACATCACTGATAATATTAGAAACTTTCGCAAAAAGGGTGAGAGAAGACGTGGAATGTTTAAGATTTTAACCTTGAACTCCAAGGTTGCACTGACGATGACGGCAATTCTGATTGTGACAGGTACAGTCAGTTTTCTGTTTCTAGAATTTTCTAACCCGGATACGCTTGGAGAATTTTCTTTTGGAGACAAGGTGATGGGAGCGGCATTTCAGTCAGTGACAACGAGGACGGCCGGATTCTTTACCGTGCCGCAGGGAGATCTAAGAGAAGAATCGGTATTCATTTCCTGCCTTCTGATGTTTATCGGAGGCTCCCCGGCCGGTACCGCCGGAGGGGTGAAGACGACAACGATTGCAATGTTATTCCTTACAGCGGTTACTGTCGTAAAAGGAAATAAGGATACGGAGTGCTTTGGAAGAAGAATTCCGGAAGAAAATATTCGGACGGGGATTTCAGTTATGCTGATGTCTTTTACAATCTTGATGATAGGGACTATAGCTGTTTCAGTGATAGAATCGGCGGGATTTCTTGATATTTTGTTTGAGACGACCTCGGCAATTGGAACAGTAGGTCTTTCCACGGGGCTGACTCCGGCGCTTCACACCGCAAGTAAATTTGTGATTATGATCTTAATGTATGCAGGGCGGATCGGACCGGTTACAATGGCGCTGGCATTCGGATTAAAGAAAAATCCGATGAGCCAGGTGAGACAGCTGCCGGCGAAACGTCTGATGATTGGATAGGGGGATAAGAAAATATGAAAAAGCAATATGCAGTATTTGGACTTGGAAAATTTGGTTCCAGTGTGGCAGTGACATTGGAGAAACTCGGATGCGAAGTGATCGCAGTAGATATTGCGGAAGAAAAAGTACAAGAGATCGCAGATCAAGTATCTTACGCAATGCGCGCGGATCTGCATGACACGGGAGTGATCCAGTCGCTGGGACTTCGCAATCTGGATGGTGCAGTCGTGGCGATTGCCGATAATATGGAATCTAGTATTATGGCTACGATTTTGTCAAAAGAGGCAGGGATTCCGTATGTGCTTGCAAAGGCGCAGGACGAGCTTCATGCATCCATCTTAAAAAGGGTCGGTGCAGATGCGATTGTATTTCCGGAGATGGAGATGGGAAGAAGAGTTGCCAAAAATCTTGTCTCCACAAATTTTGCAGATTGGATCGAGCTATCACCGGATTATAGTATCGTAGAGACAAGGGTTCCGGAAAAATGGATCGGGAAGACTTTGCGTGAACTTTGCATCCGTGAGCGCTATGGATTTAACGTAGTCGGTATTAAAAAGGATGAGAAAGTTGATGTCAATGTAAGGCCGGAGATGCCGCTGGAAGAAGGAACTATTATGATTTTCATCGGAAGTAATGAAATGTTGAATAAATACAAAGGGGAATAAGTATGATTACAAGCACGTCAAATGCGAGAGTGAAGGAACTGGTGCAGCTTCAGAAAAAAAGCAAAGTGCGGAACGAGCAGGGAGTCTTTCTTGTGGAAGGAGTCAAGATGTACCAGGAGATTCCACAGGAGCAGCTTGTGAAAGTCTATGTATCCGAGACATTTGCAGACAAACAGAAAGAAGAAATCAACAGGCTGAAAGACAGAAGGAAGTTAGAATATCTGTCAGATCATGTTTTTCAATATGTTTCTGATACAAAGACACCACAGGGAATCCTCTGTGTCGTACGCCAGTCCACTTACTGTCTGGAGGATATTTTAGAGGCAGAAGATGCACATCTTCTTGTTTTGGACAACCTTCAGGATCCAGGGAACCTTGGAACGATTCTGCGAACCGCAGAGGGAGCGGGGGTGACAGGAATCATCATCAGCAAGGAGAGTGTGGATATTTATAATCCGAAAGTTATTCGCTCAACGATGGGTTCTATTTACCGTGTTCCGTTTGTCTATGTGGAAGATTTAAAAGAAGCGATCGCAAAAGTAAAGGCGCACGGTATTTTTACATATGCCGCACATCTTGATGGGAAAAATAGTTACGACAAGGAAGACTATACGAAAAAGACGGCATTTTTGATTGGAAATGAGGGAAACGGACTTCGAAAGGAAATCGCGGATTTGGCAGATACATGGATCCGCATTCCTATGCAGGGGCAGGTAGAATCATTAAATGCAGCAATTGCCACCTCCGTGCTGATGTTCGAAACTGCGAGACAGAGAAGAAATCAGAGATAAACAAAGAAATAAAGGTGGACAAAGAGTATCATTAAAAAGTAAAAAGAATAGCAGTTGATCTTGGGGAAGCACCAAAAGATCAGCTGCTTTTTTGGTCCAGAAAAATCATTTGATATCGTGCGGGAGACGGAGAAAAAAGAAGGTGACCTTTGGAAGGAGAAAATTTCCAGAGCGGAAAAGTTGACAAATGAAAGAAAAGCTGTTAGGATGTTCCTACAAACAAAATGTAATAAGTTTGTAACAAATGTAATAAAAATGAATTAAAAGAGTATAATATAATTAACTTTTAATTCGTTTTATTGCAAAATCAGGAGGAAAAGTATGAGAAAAGAGAATAAGAGGATGCTGGCAGTAGTTTTGTCTGCGGTTTGTGTGCTCACAGCTGCAGGAATGGACGGAAGTATATCTGTGGCATCAACTGAAACTCGGCAGACTGACAGTATAGAGAAAACACAAACAATTTCATCGGCATTGGCATCAGCGCTGGAGCAAATACCGGAGGTCGCAGCAGTTGCAGTATCCACGCAGGAATGGCACCAAAAGGCAGTATCCAACGTGGATGGGGAGACTGATGTACTGCTTGCGGGAGAAGAAGGAAGCGAAGTTGTTGGAAAACTATACCACAACACAATTGTAGATGTGGAAGAAAAAGGGGTTGTATGGACAAGAGTTTCCGCAGATGAGGTGAACGGATATGTGAAGAGCGATTCCCTTGCATTTGGAACGGATGCAGTCAGAAGGGCAGATCAGGTGTGTCCGGTTGTAGAAAAGCCGATGGAAGACAATGGAGCAATTGTCCGGACAAGGGAGTCTGAACCAGCGAAAACGTTAGCGCAGATTGAAGAAGAACAAAGAGCGGCAGCGCAGGCGGCGGAAGAGGCAAGAAAAGCAGAGGAAGCAAAAAAGAAAGCAGAGGAAGAGGCGGCAGCAGCGCAGGCGCAGCAGCAGGCACAAGAAGCACAGGCTTCCCAGCAAGCAGTGACAGCTGCCACCAGCGGGGAGCAGGCATTGCTTGCAGCGTTGATCTTCTGTGAGGCCGGGGGAGAGCCGTATGAAGGTCAGGTTGCAGTAGGGGCTGTTGTTATGAACCGTGTAAGAAGCGGCATTTTCCCGAACTCAATTACAGAGGTCATTTATCAGAGCGGACAGTTTGGTCCGGCAATTACCGGGAAGCTGGATGCGGTACTTGCCGATGGGCGGACAACGGCAAGTTGCTATCAGGCGGCGGCAGATGCCCTCGCAGGAGCCAATCCGATCGGGGAGGCACTTTATTTTGGAAATGGTGATTACGGACAGCTGATCGGAAATCACTGGTTCCACTAAAAAAGAAAATAGGGGAGTAAAAAAATGTCTGAAGTTCTGCAGGAGATGTGAAAACATCGAAAACGCAGGATTCCAGACATTTTTTATAAGTCATAGATTTCGCAGATAATCTTATAGGAAGTATCTATAATATTATAAAAAATAGCAATTTGACTTCGTTTTAAAACGACTATATCATCATAAGTAAAGGTCGAAATATGGAGGAAAACTAACATGGAAGTGATTAAAGAATTACCAGAAGTATTTGAAGAGTTTGCCGAGCAGCGCAAAAACTCATTTCTTGCTATGAAGCAATTAAAAGATAAGGGAATCCCGGTAGTCGGAGCATATTGTACATATTTTCCAAAGGAAATCGCAACGGCTATGGGAGCAGCGACAGTTGGATTATGTTCTACATCAGATGAGACGATTACAGAGGCAGAGAAAGATCTTCCGAAAAACTTATGTCCGCTGATCAAATCCAGCTATGGATTTGCGAAAGCAGATAAATGTCCGTTTTTCTATTTTTCAGATGTAGTTGTCGGAGAGACGACTTGTGATGGAAAAAAGAAGATGTATGAATATATGTCAGAGTTTAAAGATGTATTTCTGATGGAACTGCCGAACACACAGAGTGAGGAAGCACTGAAATTGTGGAAGAGCGAAATCATCCGTTTCAAAGAATATTTAGAGAAGAAATTTGAAGTGACGATCACGGAGGACGATATCCGCAAGGCAATTCATGAAGAAAATAAGGTCCGTAAGTCTTTAAAGAGATTTTATGAAGTGATGAAACATGATCCGGCGCCGATCACAGGTATGGATCAGTTTAAGGTACTCTATGGAAGTGGCTTCAAATTCGACAGAACAGCGATCCCGGCAGAGGTGGACGGAATTGTTGAAAAAATCGAGAGAGAATATGCAGAAGGAAAGATGTTAAACAAGAGACCTAGAATCCTTTTGACTGGATGTCCGGTAGGGGGAGCAAGCGAGAAGGTGATCAAAGCAATCGAAGAGAATGGCGGTGTCGTTGTGACTTACGAGAACTGCAGTGGTGCAAAATCTATCGATAAGCTGGTTGATGAGGAGAATCCGGATGTATACGATGCACTTGCGAGAAGATACATTGATATCGGATGTTCTGTAATGACACCGAATCCAAACAGACTGGAATTGTTAGATCGTCTCATCGATGAGTACAAAGTAGACGGAGTTGTAGAGATGACACTTCAGGCATGTCATACATATAATGTGGAGACACTGGGAATCCGCCGTTTTGTCAATGAGAAGAAGGGAATTCCTTATATTAATGTAGAGACAGACTATTCTCAGGCAGACATCGGTCAGCTCAATACAAGAATCACAGCATTCCTGGAGATGCTGTAACATGTCAGAAGAGGTAAGAAACGTGAATTATGTAGGGATTGATATTGGCTCCACCGCATCGAAGGTAGTAGTAAGAGGGACATCCGATATGCAGTTTGTGCTTCCTACGGGGTGGAGCAGCAAGGAAACAACACAGACGATCAAAGAGAAGTTAAAGGAAAATGATGTGGATGTTCTGGGAGATGAGACGAAAGTCGTTGCGACCGGGTATGGCCGAATCGCAGTAGATTTTGCCGACTATGTGATCACGGAGATCACCTGCCATGCAAGAGGCGGAAGAGAATTGGCGGGAGGAGACTGTACGGTCATTGATGTCGGAGGTCAGGACACGAAAGTCATACTGATCGAGAACGGAATGGTACAGGATTTTCTGATGAATGATAAGTGCTCAGCAGGAACTGGAAAGTTTTTGGAAATCATGGCAAACAGGCTTGGTGTGACACTGCAGGAACTTTTTGATCTGGCAGAAAAGGGAACCGTGCTCCCGATCAGTTCTCTCTGTACTGTTTTTGCGGAATCAGAAGTTATCAATTATATTGGAGAAGGCAGAAGCAGGGAGGATATCGCAGCAGGTGTTGTGGACTCTGTTGTGACGAAGGTAGCGCAGCTTGCTATGCGAAAGGCAATGACAGACCGTGTCATCCTGACAGGAGGACTGAGTCACAGCGCATATTTTACAAGACGCCTTTCTGAGCAGATTGGAAAGAACGTGGAGTCGACTGCAGATGGAAGGTATGCGGGGGCGCTGGGCGCAGCGATCCTTGCAGAAGAAAAGTCAAGAAGAGGGAGATAGAGGAGTACCGGTTTTTACGGAAAAGCCAGTACGTTATTAAAAGGAAGAGAAGAAATAAGAGTGGCAGAAAATTCTGCACTTCTTACAAAAAAGATACCGAAATTCAGACGGTATCTTTTTTGTATCTGACTATTGTATTTGGAAGAAAATTATAGTAAGATAAGGAAAATAAATAACACAATAGATTCTGTCTAAAAGAGAGACGGATCGTTGAAAGGGGGACTTTCTATGTATTACGCAACAGGAAGCATCATGACGATGGTGCTTGGAATTGTTTTTCTTATCATTATTGTAGGGCTTCTGATTTCGTGTATTAAGATTGTGCCACAGGCACAAGCGATGGTAATCGAAAGACTGGGTGCTTATAAGACAACATGGGGAGTAGGATTCCATGTCAAAGTGCCGATCATCGAGAAGGTAGCAAGAAAAGTGGACTTAAAAGAGCAGGTAGTAGATTTTGCGCCACAACCGGTGATCACAAAGGATAACGTTACAATGCAGATTGACACAGTTGTGTTTTATCAGATTACAGATCCAAAGTTATTCTGCTATGGGGTGGCGAATCCGATCATGGCGATCGAGAATCTGACCGCGACAACCCTTCGTAATATCATCGGTGATTTGGAATTAGACGAGACACTTACCTCCAGAGAGACAATCAATACGAAGATGCGGGCATCCCTCGATGTTGCAACAGACCCTTGGGGCATTAAAGTCAATCGTGTAGAGTTAAAGAATATCATTCCTCCGGCTGCGATCCGTGATGCTATGGAGAAGCAGATGAAGGCAGAGCGTGAGAGACGTGAAGCGATTCTGAAGGCAGAAGGTGAGAAGAAGTCTACAATCCTTGTGGCAGAAGGTAACAAGGAGTCTGCAATCCTTGATGCAGAGGCAGAGAAGCAGGCTGCGATCCTTAGAGCGGAAGCAGAGAAAGAGAAGATGATTCGTGAAGCAGAAGGTGAGGCAGAGGCGATCCTCAAGGTGCAGAAAGCCAATGCAGACGGTATCCGTTTCTTGAAAGAGGCAGGAGCAGATGAGGCAGTTCTGACGATGAAGAGTCTTGAGGCATTTGAAAAGGCATCTAATGGAAGAGCGACGAAGATTATTATTCCTTCTGAGATTCAGGGAATCGCAGGACTTGTGAAGTCTGTGACAGAGATTGCAAAGACAGAGAAAGAACAATAAAGAAATAAAAGAGGAAAGTCATAAGAGGAAGGCGGCTGCTGCAAAGGATTTTGCGGCGGCCCCTTCGCTTTCCACCTGACAGGAGGGGATTTTGTGAAACCGGTGATAGATCTTGAGAAAACATATGGAATTGTATTTGACGGTGGAGGCGCCAGAGGAGCATATCAAATTGGAGCGTGGAAGGCGATGCGGGAGGCCGGTGTCAAGATCAGTGCAGTGGCAGGCACATCGGTCGGAGCTTTAAACGGTGCACTTGTCTGCATGGGGGATCTGGAGCGAGCGGAGAAAATCTGGGAGAAGATCACTTTTTCAAGAGTCATGGATGTAGATGACCAGATCATGCAGGAATTGTTTGACAGAAAACTTCCGCTCCACGAAGCAATCCATGAAGTGCTCACTGTGATAAAAAATGGGGGAGTGGATGTTACACCGCTGAGGGAACTGATCCATGAAATGGTGGATGAAGAGAAAATCAGACGGTCAAAAATTGCATTTTATCTGCTTACATTTTCTTTGTCAGATATGAAGGAGCTGGAGCTTGGAATCGAAGATATTTCGGAAGGACTGCTGGAGGATTTTCTTCTGGCGAGCGCTTATCTGATTGGGTTTAAAAACGAAGAACTGCATGGGAAGAAGTATATGGACGGGGGCGTGATCAACAATGTACCGCTTGGAACACTTGTTGAGCGCGGGTATCAGAATATTATCGAAGTGCGGATTTTTGGTCCGGGAAGAGAGCCAAGGGTATATTTACCTGACGATGTGACAGTCTATGAGATTGCACCAAGGGTGAAGCTTGGGAGTATTATTGAATTTCAGGAAAAGCGAAGCAGGCAGAATATGAAGATTGGATATTATGATGCCAAACGAGTAATCTACGGACTTGCGGGTACGATTTACTATATTGAACAAACGAAAGAAGAGTGGTATTATGAAAAGAAGTTTGAGGGCCTGACAGAGCATGACCGCAGGGAGATTGCATTCTGGCTGAAGCTTCCGCTGCGCACAAAGGAAGCAGAGTTGTATCTTGCAATGTTGGAGGCGAGCGCAAAATATCTGCATGTCCCAAAGTACCGGATCTATACCGTGGAAGAATTATTTGATCTTATGAAAGAAAAATATGAAAAGAAAGACAACAAAGAGGCTGTTCCATATTTTACGGAACTGCTCCTTGCGATGGGAAAGGAAGAATAGTATGAATTTAAAAGGACGTCATTTTTTAACATTAAAAGATTTTACCGCAGAAGAGATTACATATTTTCTTGATCTGGCCGCAGAACTGAAGGAAAAGAAAAAGCAGGGTATCTTGACTAAAACTTTGCGCGGGAAAAATGTAGCGCTGATTTTTGCAAAAACAAGTACGAGAACCCGCTGTTCTTTTGAGGTGGCTGCCCACGATCTCGGAATGGGAACGACCTATCTGGAACCGGCTGCGTCACAGATTGGGAAGAAGGAGAGTATCAAGGATACTGCACGGGTGCTTGGAAGAATGTTTGATGGGATTGAATACCGCGGATATGGACAGGAAATCGTTGAGGAACTGGCAAAGTATGCAGGCGTTCCAGTCTGGAACGGGCTTACGAATGAATATCATCCGACACAGATGCTGGCAGATCTGTTAACCATCCGGGAGCACTTTGGAGATCTTGCGGGAAGAAAGCTTGTGTATATGGGGGATGCCCGCTATAATATGGGAAATTCTCTGATGATCGCCTGCGCGAAGATGGGAATGCACTTTGTGGCATGTGCACCGGAGAAATACTTTCCGGACCAGGCACTTGTGGAAGAATGCCGGAAATTTGCAGAGGAATCTGGCGCAACGATCACACTGACAAAAGATGTCAGCGCAGGGACTAAGGATGCAGATATTATTTATACAGATGTATGGGTATCTATGGGAGAGCCAGACAGTGTGTGGGAAGAACGAATCCGTGATCTGACCCCGTACAAGGTGACGATGGATGTGATGAAAAATGCGGGAGAGCAGGCAATCTTTCTCCACTGTCTGCCGGCATTTCACGATTGGGAGACTGAGGTCGGAAAAGAGATGGGAGAACGTTTCCAGATTAAAGAGATGGAAGTCACCGACGAGGTGTTTGAGTCTGCACAGTCGAAAGTATTCGATGAGGCGGAGAATCGTATGCATACGATCAAGGCAGTGATGGCTGCCACTCTGGGAGCATGATCATGAAGGCAGAGATATTAAAAGTGCTTCGGGAAAGCAGTGGGCATGTCTCCGGGCAGGAGCTGTGTGAACGGTTCCAAGTGTCCCGGACTGCCATCTGGAAAGTAATCTCACAGCTGAAGGAAGAAGGATATGAGATCGAGGCGGTGAGAAACAAAGGATATCGACTCCAAGAGAGCCCGGATGTGCTTTCTAAAGAAGAGATGGAAAGCAGGATTGAGACACGGACAATTGGAAAGTGTGTAGAATATTATGCAGAGACAGACTCTACGAACATTCGTGCAAAGCAGGCAGCCGGGCAGGGAGCTGTGCATGGAACACTTTTTGTGGCAGACAGGCAGAGTGCCGGAAAAGGACGCAGAGGAAGAAGCTGGGATTCCCCAAAAGGAACTGAGATTTTTATGTCTTTGCTGCTGCGACCGCAGTTTGCTCCGGACAAGGCGCCGATGCTGACGATCTTGATGGCGATTGCCGCGGCGGAGACAGTAAGAGATAAGACTGATCTTGAGGTAAAGATTAAGTGGCCAAATGATCTTGTGATTGGCGGAAAGAAGATCTGTGGGATTCTGACAGAGATGAGCGCAGAGATTGATTACATTGACTATGTGGTTGTCGGAGTCGGAGTAAATGTAAACCGGAAGGAATTTCCGGAAGAGCTTAGAGAGAAGGCGACGTCCCTTCTGCTAGAAGGAAAGGTTTCCATAAAGAGATCTGAGTTGATCGCAGAGATCATGCAGCGGTTTGAGACGCTTTATGAAGCGTTTGAAAAAGAACAGAGCCTTCGTTTTGTGCAGCAGAGATACAATGAGCAGTCAGTAAACTGTGGACGGAGAGTGACAGTTCTGGAACCAAAGGGAAACTGGGACGGCATAGCACTGGGGATCAATGAAGCTGGAGAACTGCTAGTAGAAAATGAAGCGGGAGAGATTTGCACGGTTTATGCCGGGGAAGTATCGGTGCGCGGAATTTACGGATATGCGTATTAGCATAAATGAATTAGGAAAATGGAGTAACAAAAACATGTACGAAGAGAAAGTAGTATTGTGCGGGGCGAACTCGTATGAAAAAAAATATTATCTAAATCCGGACTTTGAGGCATTGCCGCAGGAAATCCAGGATGAATTGAAGATTCTGTGTGTACTTTACACAGAAGATGTGGGGGGAATCCTCACACTCGTCTTTGAAGAAGATGGAGCACTTTGTTTTGAAGTGACGACAGAGGATTTTGATCCAATGTTTGATGAAATTGGAAGCAAGCTCAAGATCAAAGAGATACAGCAGACAAAAGAAGAACTGTTGAGATCGTTGGAGCTTTACTATAAAGTATTTTTCTTAGGAGAAGAAATTTAATGTTATTGGTTATAGATGTTGGAAATACAAATATTACACTGGGTGTATATAAGGAAGAAAAGCTGGAAGCGAAATTTAGAATGACAACAAAGCTTCCGAGAACATCAGATGAATATGGGATTTCTCTGTGTGATCTGATTGAACACCAAGGGTTTGAGATCCGGCAGATCGATGCAGTCATCATTGCTTCTGTCGTGCCGGATATTATGCACTCTCTGACAAGTGCGATTATTAAATATCTGGATGTATATCCCCTTGTAGTCTCAAGAGAGATTGAGACGGGAATTAAGATCGGGATGGATAATCCGCGCATGGGACCGGATCGGATTGTAGATGCAGTTGCTGCATATGAAAAATATGGCGGTCCGGTGATCGTCGTCGATTTCGGGACAGCGACGACCTATGATATGATTGCAGAGGATGGTTCCTTTATGGGAGGATGCATTGCAACGGGAATCCGCACCTCTGCGCGGGCGCTTTGGGGCGGGGCAGCGATGCTGCCGGAGATTGAGATCAAGAAGCCGGAAGTGATCATGGGACAGGAAACAATTACAAGTATGCAGGCGGGACTTGTGTATGGGTATATCGGGCAGACAGAGTATATTGTCCAAAAGATGAAAAAAGAAACAGGATTGGAGAATGTAAAAGTCATTGCGACCGGAGGCCTTGGTAAGATCATTGTCTCGGAGACAGACGTTTTTGATGCCTATGATCAGAATCTGACATTGGACGGACTTCGGATTCTGTATGAGAAGAATAAGAAGTAAAAAGCAGAAAGGAAAGAGATGATACACAAAAATAGATTGAAAATAGGGACAGTAGAGCTGGAAAATCCATATATACTGGCACCGATGGCAGGAGTGACCGACCTGCCTTTTCGCTTGCTCTGCAAGGAGCAGGGGGCAGGACTTCTCTGCATGGAGATGGTCAGCGCGAAGGCAATCCAGTACAAGAATAAAAATACACAGGACCTTCTTCGGATCCACGAGGAAGAACGACCGGTTTCTCTTCAGCTATTCGGTTCTGAGCCGGATACGATCAGTGAGATTGCAAAGCAGATTGAAGAACTTCCGTTTGCGATCCTCGATATCAATATGGGATGCCCGGTGCCTAAAATTGTCAAAAATGGAGAAGGTTCTGCGCTGATGAAACAGCCAAAGCTTGTCTATGAGATCGTGAGCAAGACAGTGAAGGCGATCCAAAAGCCGGTCACTGTTAAAATCCGGAAAGGATTTGATGATTCTTGCATCAATGCAGTGGAAATCGCAAAGGTGATCGAGGAGGCAGGGGGCGCTGCAGTGGCAGTGCATGGCCGGACAAGAGAGCAGTACTATTCTGGAAAAGCAGACTGGGAGATCATAAGGAAAGTGAAAGAGGCAGTATCCATCCCGGTCATCGGAAATGGAGATGTGACTTCCGCAGAAGATGCTGTGCGGATGCAGAAACTGACTGGATGTGATGGAGTAATGGTAGGAAGAGGCGCACAGGGAAATCCATGGATCTTTCGAGAGTTAGTAGAATATGATAGAACCGGAAAGATTCCGCCACGCCCATCGCTGGAAGAATTAAAGGAGACTATGCTGCGTCATGCAAGGCTTCAGATCGAGTATAAAGGAGATTATCTCGGGATCCGGGAGATGCGGAAACATGTCGGATGGTATACGACTGGATTAAAAGGAGCAGCGGCTTTGCGGGCAGAAATCAATCAAGTGCAAAGTTACGAGGAATTGGAACAATTACTTGGAAACAAATTGACATTATAGGTAAAAACATGTATAATGTTGAAATTGTGAAAATAGAATTATTTTACAGGAAATATTCGCTGAAAAGCTGACAAATAATAGGGGAATGTTATAAGCATACAAGGAGGTAATATGCAATGGCAGACAAAAAAACAATACTTACTTATGCAGGGTTAAAGGCATTGGAAGAAGAGCTGGAAAACCTCAAAGTAGTAAAACGTAAGGAAGTTGCAGCAAAGATCAAAGAAGCAAGAGAACAGGGCGATTTATCAGAGAATGCAGAGTACGATGCTGCAAAAGATGAACAGAGAGATATCGAAGCAAGAATCGAAGAGATAGAGAAGATTTTAAAGAATGCAGAAGTTGTTGTAGAGGATGAAGTAGATTTCGATAAGATTAATATCGGATGTTCTGTACTCGTATATGACAAGGAATTTGACGAGGAAATTCAGTTTAAGATCGTAGGTTCCACAGAGGCAAACAGCCTTCAGGGTAAGATCTCCAATGAATCTCCGGTAGGACAGGCACTGCTTGGCAAGAAAGTCGGAGACGAGATCCAGGTAGAGACGCAGGCAGGCGTTATGGAATACAAAGTGTTAAAAATTGAAAGAGCAAACTAAGGAGTGAGAGAAGTGGCTGAACAGAAGAAGGTACAGGAGCAGGACGTAAACCAGCTCAGACAGGTGCGCCGGGAGAAACTGGCAGATCTGCAGGCAAGTGGAAATGACCCGTTCGTCATTACAAAGTATGATGTGACACATCATAGCATGGATATCAAGGATCATTTTGAAGAGATGGAAGGAAAAGACGTAGCGATCGCAGGACGTATTATGTCCAAACGTGTGATGGGAAAAGCGTCTTTCTGCAATGTTCAGGATTTACAGGGCAATATCCAGTCTTATGTCGCAAGAGATAATATCGGAGAGGAAGCTTATAAAGCATTCAAAAAGATGGATATCGGTGATATTGTCGGAATCAAGGGAGATGTGTTCCGCACAAAGATGGGAGAGATTTCTATCCATGCGCAGGAAGTGACATTGTTATCGAAGAGTCTTCAGATCCTTCCTGAGAAATTCCACGGTCTGACCAATACAGATTTACGTTACCGTCAGAGATATGTAGACCTGATCATGAATCCGGACGTCAAAGATACATTTATCAAACGTTCTAAGATTCTCAGCGCGATCAGAAAATACTTAGATGGACAAGGATTCATGGAAGTAGAAACTCCAATCCTCGTTTCTAATGCAGGAGGAGCAGCAGCAAGACCATTTGAGACACATTTTAATGCACTCAATGAAGATTTCAAACTGCGTATCTCCCTGGAATTATATTTGAAGAGACTGATCGTTGGTGGTATGGAACGCGTCTATGAGATTGGACGAGTATTCCGCAACGAAGGACTTGATACCAGACACAACCCAGAGTTTACATTGATGGAATTATACCAGGCATATACAGATTACAACGGAATGATGGATCTGACAGAAAATCTTTACCGTTTTGTGGCACAGGAAGTTCTTGGAACAACGAAGATCACTTACGGTGGAGTAGAGATGGATCTTGGAAAACCGTTTGAGAGAATTACAATGGTAGATGCGGTGAAGAAATACACTGGTATCGACTGGAACGAAGTGACTACACTCAAAGAAGCAAGAGAACTCGCAAAAGAACATAAAGTAGAGTTTGAAGAGCGCCATAAGAAGGGGGATATCCTTTCTCTGTTCTTCGAGGCATTTGTAGAAGAGCATTTAATCCAGCCTACATTTGTGATGGATCATCCGATCGAGATTTCTCCGCTGACAAAGAAGAAACCGGAGAATCCAGAATATACAGAGCGTTTCGAATTCTTCATGAATGGATGGGAAATGGCAAACGCATACTCAGAGTTAAACGATCCGATCGATCAGAGAGCACGTTTCAAAGCACAGGAAGAGTTGCTTGCACAGGGTGATGAGGAAGCGAACACAACAGACGAAGACTTCCTGAATGCACTGGAGATTGGTATGCCGCCAACAGGTGGTATCGGATTCGGAATTGACAGAATGTGTATGCTTCTCACAGATTCCGCAGCGATCAGAGACGTTCTCCTGTTCCCGACAATGAAGTCACAGGGCGCTGCTAAGAACGAAGCAAACAATGCTGCACAGTCAACAACAGCAGCTCCAAAAGCTGTAGAAGCACCGGTTGCAGCTGAGCCGGCTAAGGTAGAAATCGACTTTTCTAATGTAGAAGTGGAACCATTATTTAAAGATATGGTAGACTTTGACACATTCAGCAAATCAGATTTCCGTGCGGTAAAGGTAAAAGAATGTGAAGCAGTTCCAAAGAGCAAAAAACTTCTGAAATTTGTATTAGACGATGGAAGCGGCGAAGATCGTGTCATCTTAAGTGGTATCCACGATTACTATGAGCCAGAATTCTTAGTAGGAAAGACATTGCTTGCAATCACAAACCTTCCACCACGTAAGATGATGGGAATTGATTCTTGCGGTATGATTATCTCCGCTACACACCTTGTAGAAGGAAGAGAAGGACTCAATGTTCTGATCCTGGATGATAAGATTCCAGCTGGAGCAAAACTGTACTAAGAGCAAGAAATTTTAAGCTATATTTTAAACAGAAAAACAGGTTACTACACCACATTTATACCAAATTTTTTAAAAGTCTAAGAGAAGGACTCTGCAAAAGAATGGTGTAAAAGAAAACTAGTAATAAAAGATACAGTTGAGTGTACCAAAAAAGTTGGTACACCCAGCTGTTTTTTGTTTTATTAGAAATATCTAAATATCAAAATGGAAGTAATCAGTGTTGTAGGTGGTTATTTTTTATTCTATATCGCACATCAGAAATTCTAAAACTTTTATAAATTTCTCAGAAATTCCTGTAAAAATGCCTCTCAGCAATTCGTTATGTAGAAGGATATATATAACAAGTTTAACGAAATGTTAGAAGTAAATCATTATTCTTACAAATGAGGAAGGATTATGGTACACAACGTTCCTGAATCTGTGTAAATAATTTCCTGTCGTAAAAGAAGAGGGGGAAGTGCCTACGAAGCAGGAGGTTTCCATCTAGGGGAAGAACAATTTGACTTTAGAAGAAGCGGCTGTTTACTGGAGTTGGTATTAACAAATTGTCTGATGATGGGAATTGTAGGTTTATGCTCTGGATTGGGCAAAAGACTAATTAAACACAGACAGCTTGACGTGTATATTAAGATGAATGTGTTCGTTGTAGTGAATGATATGATAAAATGAAAAAAATATTGCGTTTTAAAGTGAAAGGTGGTGGTATTACAGTATGCCAATGGAGAAAGGAAGTATCATTATGAAAATACAAGCAGTATTGATTGATGGATTTAAAAATTTATCAAATGTTAGGATTAATTTTGATAATATTACTGCATTGGTATCATTGAACAATTTTGGAAAATCCAATGTTTTGTCGGCGATAGATTTTGGATTGACTTATATTAAGAGTAATATCGAAGATAAAATTGATATGATGGGAAGGGATAAAAGTATAATAAGCTTATCAAAAGAAATCAAGAAGAGGCATTTTATAAAAGTTCAGAAACAGGAAGATGTTCATCCAAAATTAAAGTGGAAGATGCAAAGCGTTTTTATCAGCCTGATCCTATTATAAGAAAAGGATTAGAAGATGTGATGATTAATGCGGAAAATTTACCAAGAGTAATTTATCAGCTCAAGGAAAAATATCCAGACAAATTTGAATTGCTTAAAGATGTATATTCTCAGTTGTTTCCTGATATAGAAGATATTGTTGTAAACAGTTTAAGTTAAAGGGCAGTGAAAATGATAAATTACCAGAGAATGCCCCTTTCATAATAGCAAATTCGATTCATGTTTTATTCGTTAAAGATAGGAATTTAAGCCATCCAATAGGGTTTGAAATGATGTCGGATGGAGCAAAAAGGGTATTTATGATTTTGGCAAGAATCATTCTATCGGGAACGAGTAACGTGTCTTTGATAGCAATAGAAGAACCGGAAAATTCTGTGCATCCTAGTTTGTTTCAGGCATATATAAGAATTATTAGCCAGTTGCTTGATGATTGTAAGATCATTATTACAAGTCATTCACCATATATTGTAAGCTATTTGGAGCCTTCGTGGATACATGTTGGAATGAACAGAGAACCCGGAATTGCAGAGTTCTTTACGTTTAAAAAGTCAGGGCAGAAATTGCTACAGCAAGATGCCGAGTCGTTTAAAATGAGTATGGGAGATTATCTGTTCTCATTATTGGCAGATTCGGAAAATAATTTGAATGATTATTTGGAGTGTGATGCGAATGAGTAAATGCCTTGTGCTATTTGTTGAAGGAGAAACAGAAGTAGAATTTTATAAACAAGTTATTGCTAATGCACGTAAAAGCGGAAATAAAGCCAGATTTTTTTATTTTTCGTAGTTTGGCTCGTGAAATTCCTGCCCTGCGTTCTAATTCTGCGAGATTAACTTTATCAGGATTAAATTTTTCTCCCATTTCCCTCTTCATTTCATTAAGGGCATGTGCTATTATTTCAGTTAAGTCATTGTGTTTTTCTTCCATTGTGATTTCTACTGATGCATTGGCATACATCATTTTAGAACACGAAGAGAAAAATACAATGACTTTTCTATTCGACTAAAAATGGTTAATTCTAAGCGGCTTTAGGTGGTCAATTTTCCCCGCCCCTAACAAAAGTATTATTTTGTGTATATTCTATCTTGTTTTGTTTATGGTGTATACACATACTAAACGGTAAAATTAAAGTGAATTTAGATATCATTTGTGACAAAGCGCACTTCAAGTTTATCAGGGCGTGAATAACTTTCTGTATATTCAACTAAATTCCCATTTTCATCGTATCCTATGAATTCAATATAGTTGACGATAGAGGTGGCACTTGGAAGATGAAGGTGCTTTTGAAGTTTTTCGCCAGCTTCTACCATCACCATTGTCTCATTAAATTTTACAGGCAAATGATTTTTGGATTTCATATAATCATAAAGCGATATGTGCTCAAAATTGTAATTATCGATATCTGAAAAAAAATGAATAGGAACATAGGTAAACTCAATTGCAAGAGGTTCCTTGTTTCCAAGACGAATTCGATGAATACCGTATATTTCATCTTCTTCAGAAAGTCCAAGTTTATCTGCAAAGTATTTTCTGTTTTTGATTATACCTGTGCCTAAGCATTTATTGGAAATTTCAATACCAAAGTTACGAACTAAAGAGGTAAAGCTGGCATTTTTTGATTCATTTAGTACTCCTAAAGCAACTCGATTTTGTTCGGGTTTGCGGACAAAAGTTCCCTTTCCGTGAACGCGAATTAAGTAATGTTGGCTAATTAATTCGTCAAAGATGTCATGAATCAAATACCGACTTACACTATACATTGTTGCAAAATCCCGTTCGCTAGGAAGCAACTCCCCAGGAAGATATTCCTGTGTTTTAATTTTTGTAATGATACTAGATTTTATTTGTGCGGCTAATACATCATCATTGCTCATAAAACTACCTCCCTGATAAAACCAAAACGATCAATTAGCATATTATTTTCAAAAAAGACTGCAAGATGTCCTTGTTTATCATACATGAGCCCTTTGTATTTCATTAAAGGGCTATCAACAGGAATATTTAAAATTTGAGCAGTCTTTATGTCTGCGTAAAGTAAGGTGACTTTTTGATTCGATTTTGCCAAGGTTATTTGACAATTGTTTGTAATCAAATCAATTGCAGGAGCAGAAGCAGCAATTTGTTGGGTGAGATCTGGATAGATGTATTCAGGAATATAAGTTGTATTGATACAAATTAGTTGAGTACCATCTGAATAAAGCCAAACAATTTTGTATATTTTCGATTTTTCAGGAAGTAACATTTCGCTTGCAAGATAGTTATCTGCTTCTATTTTTTTGAAATCATATAATTCGTAAGTTAATTGTCCGCTATCTTCCTCTGAATGTAAGGAAAAATTACGAATGGATTGTAAAATGCGTTTAGGCGCTACGTAATAACCACTTCGTGGTTTTGAGATAATTGTTTTATCTTGAAGTAACAGATTCAAGGCTCCACGAACAGTTAAGCGTTGTACATGAAACAGCTCTGCCAGCTTTCGTTCCGAAGGCAGTTTGTCACCTGGAAGATAGTGTTCTTCCTTTAGCATGTATTTGATTTCTTTTGATAATGCAACATCTAAAGTTAATAAATTTTTTTTCATAAGAACTCCTAATATTATAATTTACTTGTAAATTATAATCAAATTATACGTTGTCAGTTCTTAAAAAGCAAATGGAAAGGAAAAAAGAAATGAATAAATAAAAAATAAATATAAAAACTGGTATAGTAAGTTTGAAATGTGTTTCATACCAGAATAAAAGAAATATATGCATTATGTATAAATAAATGCATTTATATTTATAAAAATACAACAATATTCAATATTCTTTACATGAAGTATTGAAAAAAATGAAAAAAGTGGTATATTAAATTTAAAAATAGTCGCCAATGCAAAGGAAGAGAAAGGGGAAAACACTATGTTGAAATTTAATGAACAGAAACAGATTGAAAGTGTGAATGGAGCGCTTGCTCTGAGAAATCAAATTAATGAATTGATTGATGGAATTTGTAAAGAAGGATACAAGAATATTTGTTGGCTCGGTATCGGTGGAACATATGCATCTTGCCTCCAGGCAGAGGTTCATATGAAAGAAAAATCAAAACTTTCATTTTTTGTTGAAAACGCAGCAGAGTATTTGACAACTGGAAATAAAAAAGTTGGAGAAGGAACTATTGTAATTATTTCGTCTGTTACAGGAACAACTTCTGAAATCGTAGATGGAGTAAAAAAAGCACAGAAGAGTGGAGCAAGGGTGATTGGTTTTATTGATGTTGCTACTGCAGAACTTGCAAAACTTGTAGATTATGTGATTACATATCCTGCCAATGAACAATTGAAATTTTATATGGTAGCAGATAGATTTATGTACAATGCAGGAGAATTTCCAGAATATGAGGATTTATACAAGGAGTTGGATCAGTATTTGGCAACTGCACTTGTGGAAGTTGAAAAGGAAGCAGATGCTTTCGGAGAAGAATTTGCAAATCGTCATAAGGACGACAAAATTCATTATTTTGTTGGGGCTGGGAACCAGTATGGTGCCACATATTCTTATGCAATGTGCTATTGGGAAGAACAGCATTGGATTCGTACAAAATCTATCCACAGTGCAGAATTTTTCCATGGAATGTTAGAAGTAATTGACAAAGATACACCAGTTACAGTATTTATTGGGGAAGATTCTCAGAGATCATTGAGCGAGCGCGTTGCAAACTTCTTGCCACGCATTTGTGGAAAATACAATATTATTGATACCAAGAAATTTGAATTAAAAGGAATTAGTCCAGAGTACAGAGGATATATATCACATTTAGTGATGCATGCGGTAACACAGAGAATTGATGCACATATGGAAAAAGTCAATTGCCATCCTATGGAAATCAGAAGATATTACAGACGTCTGGACTATTAAGGTGGCAAAATGGACAGAAAGATAAGAGTAGCAGCAATAGGAGATAATTGTATTGATTATTATGATTCATTGAATGAATCTTATCCAGGGGGAAACCCAGTGAATGTTGCTGTATACATAAAACGATTAGGTGGAGAAAGTTCTTATACAGGTGCTGTTGGAACTGATTCATTCGGAAAAATCATGATAAGTGCAATTCAAAATAAAGGAGTCGATACTTCTCATATTCAAGTGCTAGATGGAAAAACCGCAGTTTCACATGTTGACATTGTAGATGGAGATAGAGTGTTTGGAGAATATGAAGAAGGTGTTTTGGCAGACTTTAAGCTAAGAGAACAAGACATTTCCTTTATAAAGAAACATGATTTAGCGGTTACAGGAATTTGGGGAATGATTGAAGATGAGCTTCCACTTATTTCGAAAGAAATTCCAGTTGCATTTGATTTTGCAAATAAATTTGCAAATCCAATTGTTGAGAAAGCGATTCCATATGTGACATATGCATTCTTCTCTTTTGACGAGGAATCACGCAATGAGTTTAGACAGAAATATCATAGCATGGGCTTAAAAGAAAAAGAAAATTGTATGGAACAATTAAAGGAATTCATGAAAGCAATGCAACAAAAAGGACCTAAAGTCATTATTGCAACATTGGGGAAAAATGGAAGCATTGGGTATGATGGAAATTCTTGGTATCGATTTGGAATCATAGAGTGTAAAGTTGTTGATACAATGGGTGCAGGCGACAGTTTTATTGCCGGATTTTTATATGGGATTTTGAATGGATTGAATGTTCAAGATTCGATGGAAGCAGGAGCTCAGAATAGTGCGGTAACAATAGGGTATCGAGGAGCATGGTAGAAGGAGAATATAACAAATGAGAAAAAAAATAGTGGCAATTTTATTGACAGCTGCGATGGCAATGGGTATTGCAGCATGCGGAAATCAAAGTGAAAGCAATAAAGAGGCAAAAAAAGACGATAATACAATTACAGTATGGTGTTGGGACAAAACATTTAATATTTTTGCAATGGAAGAAGCTGCAAAAATTTATCAAGAAGCTCATCAAGATGTGAAAATTGATATTGTCGAAGTTGGAGATGTAGATGTACAGTCTAGACTTACTACGGCTGGTACATCAGGAGATCTAAGCACATTGCCAGATATTTTTTTGATGCAAGACCATGCATTCCAAAAAAATGTATTATCTTATCCGGATATATTTACAGAAATTTCTGAAGAGAAAATTGATTTTTCAGAATTTGCCTCTGGTAAAACAGATTTTTCTGTTGTAGATGGAAAACACTATGGAGTGCCTTTTGACAACGGAGCAGCAATTGCTTGTTATCGTACAGATATTTTGCAAGAAGCTGGAATGACTTTAGAAGATTTTACAGATATTACTTGGGATGAGTGGGGTGAAAAAGGCAAAGTAGTACTGGAAAAAACAGGAAAACCATTATTGACAACGTTAGCAGGCGAATGTGATTTGCTTACGATGATGTTACAGTCTGCAGGAGCATCTTTGTTTAATGAAGATGGAACAACGAATATTGCAAAAAATGACACTTTAAAGAAGGTAATTGATACATATTGTAAAATGAAAGATTCAGGTGTGTTACAGGAAATAAATAACTGGGATGAATACACTGGCTCAATATTGAACGGTGAAGCTGCAGGTGTGATTAATGGGTGTTGGATTATGGGAACAATTCAGACAGCTGAGGATCAGTCAGGAAAATGGGCTATTACAAATATTCCAAAACTTACAAATGTAAAGGGTGCCACAAACTATTCAAATATTGGAGGTTCTTCCTGGGCAATCTCAGGGAATTGTGGAAACGTAGAGTTAGCAGAAGATTTTCTTGCGTCTACATTTGCTGGAAGTACAGAGTTATATGATAATATTCTCTCTTGTGGAGCAATTTCTACATGGACACCAGCAGGAGATTCTGATGCATATGCAGTACCGAATGAATTTTTCTCTGGTGATGCAGTGTTTGAAAAAATAGTTGACTATTCAACAAAAGTTCCTTCTATTATTACGGGACCATATTTCCATGAAGCAAGAGACGCAATCTCTGTTGCGACAACAAATATTACAAATGGTGCAGATTTAGAGGAAGAGCTTAAAAAAGCGGAAGATACTGTTAATTTTAATATGGGACAGTAAGAGAGATTCCTATCATACAAGGGGATGGAATGTAGAACCATCCCCCTTATGGATAGAGAGGAGGGGTTTTTGTGTCTAACAAACCAAGAAAAATGACGTTAGAAAAAAAGCATAATTTAACAGGATGGGCTTTTTTGGCACCAGCAACATTTTTGATTGCGGTGTTTAGTTTTTGGCCAATGATCAAAGCGTTAGTTTTATCTTTTCAGACGGGGAAAGGTACAAATATGCAGATGGCTGGATTTACAAATTACATCAGAATGTTTCAAGATGATGTATTTATTCAGTCAATAAAAAACACATTTTTTTATTTCGTTCTTCAAGTGCCCATTATGCTTGCAGTAGCGTTGGTGTTAGCTTGTATTCTAAATAAAAAAGACTTACGGTTTAAAGGATTTTTCCGAACAATGATTTTTTTGCCGTGTACAACTTCATTGGTTGCGTATTCAATTATTTTTCGGTCTTTGTTTGCAAATGATGGATTAGTAAATTATGTTCTAGTGAATTTTGGAATTTTGGATAAACCATATAATTTTTTGACACAACCATTTGCGGCAAAAATGGTTATCATATTGGCTCTTTTGTGGAGATGGACAGGATATAATATGGTATTTTTCCTTTCTGGATTGCAAAACATTGAATCTTCAGTATACGAAGCTGCAAAAATTGATGGAGCATCAGCAATACAGACATTTTTTAAGATTACTGTTCCAGTATTAAAACCAACTATCTTGTTGACAGCAATAATGTCAACAAATGGAACATTACAGTTATTTGATGAATCAATTAACTTGACCGATGGAGGTCCTGCGAATGCTTCAATCTCTATGTCACATTACATATATAATTTATGTTTTAAGTATGTGCCGAATTTTGGATATGCAGCAGCGATGTCCTTCTTTATATTACTGTTGGTTGCAGTATTAGCATTTATACAAATGAGGGTGGGTGATAAACGTGATTAAAAAGATGAAAAATATAGGAATGTATGCATTCTTGATTTTGGTTACTTTTATTTCAGTATTTCCTTTGTACTGGATGGTAAGTGCATCCACAAACAAAAGTGTGGATGTATCAAGAGGTGTATTATCGTTTGGCTCTCATTTGGGAGAAAACTTGAAAAATCTGCTGGCAAATCAAGATGTAGGGGCTGCATTGGTCAATTCATTTAAATATGCAATATTACTTACAATAGTTTCGATGGTGATATGTTCCTTGGCGGGATATGGATTTGAAATTTATCATGATAAAGCAAAAGATGCCGTGATGGTTGTGATTCTTCTTGCAATGATGGTTCCATTTATTACGACATTGGTCCCATTGTTTCAGATGGTTTCAAAAATGAAAATGTTAAATAGTACGTTGGGATTCATTTTACCAACGGTATCAACCCCATTTTTAATCATGATGTTTCGGCAGAGTGCAAGATCATTTCCTCATAATATTATTGAAGCTGCCAGATTAGATGGACTTTCGGAAATTAGAATCTTCTTTCAGATGTTTATTCCTACAATGAAATCAACATATGCAGCAGCTATGACTATTACATTTATGAATGCTTGGAATAGTTATTTGTGGCCGAAAGTAATCATGACACAATCCAAGAGCATGACAATGCCAATGGTTGTAGCAAATCTGACAGAGGGATATGTAACAGACTATGGAATGCTTATGTTGGCAGTCTTAATATGTACATTGCCTACCGCCTTAGTATTCTTTATTTTACAGAAGAATTTTGCAGAAGGTATTACTGGAGCTGTAAAATAATAAATGATATCTATAAAGAAAGGGATTAGAAATGAAATATAAAAAAATAAATATGCCAGGTCTTCTGCATGGTGGAGATTATAATCCTGAACAATGGTTAGATAGACCGGATATTCTTGAAGAGGATATCCGGTTAATGAAATTAGCGCATGTAAATAATGTTTCACTAGGAATATTTTCGTGGGCATTTTTAGAACCAGAAGAAGGAAAATATCAGTTTGACTATTTAGAAGAAATTATTAACCGTTTATATGACAATGGCATCTATACAAATCTAGCTACACCAACAGGTGCAATGCCAAATTGGATGACTCAAAAATATCCTGAAGTAATGCAGACAGATGAAAACGGGATACAGAATTTACCAGGAAAAAGGCATAATTTTTGTTACACGTCTGCTGTTATGAGAGAAAAAACTAGAAAGTTGGATTTGAAATTATCAGAACGCTTTGGAAAACATCCAGGAGTAATTCTTTGGCATATATCAAACGAATACGGAGGAAATTTTAGGGATGCTTCTTGTCATTGCGAAGAATGTCAAAAAGCATTTCGGAAATGGTTGAAAAAAAAATACAAAACATTGGATGCATTGAATCATGCATGGTGGAGTGCGTTTTGGAGTCATACTTATACCGATTGGGAACAGATTCATTCACCTTCTCCGAGGGGAGAGGATGAATTACACGGTTTGAAATTGGACTGGAAAAGATTTGTGAGCGAACAGTTACAGGACTTTTGTAGAGAAGAGATTCGAGCTGTTAAAACATATTCGGATCTTCCAGTTACAACAAACATGATGATGTATTTTTCGCCATTGGATTATGATAAATGGGCAGAGGAGTTGGATGTGATTTCTTGGGACTCTTATCCGAGTTGGCATACAAAAGAAGATGAAGTACCGATTGCTGTGTGGGCAGCCTTTATGCATAACCAGATGAGAGGATTTCAGAAGAAGCCATTTTTGATGATGGAATCAACACCATCACTTGTGAATTGGGATGAGGAAAATAATGTAAAAAGACCGGGGATGAATTACTTATCTTCAATGCAGGCAATTGCGTTAGGTTCTGATAGTGTTCTTTATTTTCAATGGAGAAAAAGCAGAGGATCGAGTGAAAAGTTTCATGGAGCGGTTGTTGATCATGATGCGTCAGAAAAGAATAGAGTTTTTCAAGAAGTTGCTTGGATTGGCAAAGATCTAGAAAAGCTAAGCAGTCGAATACTAAGTACATGTAATAGGGCGAAGGTAGCTATTATTATGGATTGGGAAAATTGGTGGGCTCTTTCTGACGCACAAGCAATATCGAGAAAATTCGATTATACGGAAGAGCTTTTAAAATATTATCGGGTTTTTTGGGAAAAAGGAATTGAAGTTGATATAATTTCCATGGATCGAGATTTGTTAGATTATCAGCTTGTGGTTGCTCCGACCTTGTACTTGTATAAAAAAGAGTATATTCATAAAGTAGAAGCATACGTGGAAGCAGGTGGAATATATGTAACAACTTATTGGAGTGGAGTAGTAAATGAAACAGATTTATGTTTTATTGGAGAGAGACCACATGAGAGATTGCTAGGATTATCAGTTGATGAGATTGATGTGGGGAATGAATATTTTCCAAATACTTTCTCCTATAAAGACGGTGTATATAAAGCCGGTGTGTTAAGAGAAGTTGTGACACTTCAAACTGCAAAGCCGTTGGGAACATACTTGCAAGATTACAATGCAAATACTCCAGCAATTACAGAAAATGCGTATGGCAAAGGAAAAGCTTACTATGTTGTTGTTCAACCAGATCTGGAATTTTTGAAAGAATTTTTGGGCGATGTAATTGAGGAAGCAAATGTGGAAGCAAATTTGACGGAAACATTACCTTATGGAGTTACTGTTTCAAAAAGAAGTGGAAAAGAACAGAAAGATGATGTATATTTTCTTCAGAATTTTAACAGACATCCTGTGAAGATGGTTTTGAATGAATGTTATACAAATTTGATTACTGATGAAATCCTTACAGGTTCAATAAAACTGCAAACATATCAATGTATTGTGATGCAAAAGAAATAAGATTCCGTAATAGGGAGGAACTCACATTGAAATCAAAGGCAAAGACATTTTTAATTGATATTTTACTTGATATTGTAGGTGGTTGTTTCATTGCGATTGGAGTCTATAATTTTGCAGTGGCATCTGGATTTCCGGTAGCAGGTATATCAGGTATTGCAATCGTGTTTTATTATTTTTGGAAAATTCCAATTGGTACAATGACGACAATTTTGAATATTCCAATTATTTTAATTTGTTACAAGTTGTTGGGAAAACAATTTTTTTTAAAATCAATAAAGACAATGTTAATTTCTAATATACTGATGGACTGGGTTGTTCCATTGTTTCCAGTTTACCAAGGTGATATGATGTTATCTTGTATTTGTATGAGTGTATTCTCAGGAATCGGATATGCATTAATTTACATGAGAGATACCTCTACAGGTGGAGCAGATTTTGTTTTGATGGCAATACACAAGGCAAAGCCACATATTTCTGTAGGAAAAATTATCATTGTTATGGATTTTATTATTGTAATTGTTGGTGGAATTCTGATGCGTGGAAACATTGATAAGATTATTTATGGATTAATAGGAACGTATATTCTATCATTTGTCGTAGATAAGCTAATGTATGGCGTTGATGCTGGAAAACTTGCTTTGATTGTAACAGAAAAGGGACCACAAATTGCGGCAAAAATTGATGAGCTATCACAACGAGGGGCAACTTTGATTAAGGCAGAAGGAAGTTATACAGGACGTGAAAAAGAAGTATTAATGTGTGCATGTAACAATAAAGAAATGCATACGATTCAAGAAGCTGTAAAGAAAGTAGATTCATCAGCGTTTCTTGTTATAATGGAATCGAATGAAGTGCGTGGAGAAGGATTCAAGCCACATTAAAAGAAATATAATATAAAAATTAAGAAGTTCTAGCATGGATCGGTATAAGATTGGATCCGGAACATTATCTTTGATTATGGAACGTTATCACGCGGGAGGTTTATGAAAATTCAGAGGTTTATCCAGTTGCATATGTGACCAGTCAATATCTTTCGGAAGAGGATTATAATACCCTGGAATTTCCATATAATCAGACAGCATTTCTTGACTTTGCTGTTGTGAAAAACAGAAGTTCCTGTGCCGGATGGAAGGAACAGCTTCAATCAAAGATACAGGAAGTAGATATTGGATTTCAATATAAAGAGATAGATAGCAGGCAGTCAGTGACAAAAGAATTTACAATTCCAAAAGCCCAAAAGGGAGATTTATTTTTGCTTCAGTTTGATGTAGAAAACCAAGATACTTCAAAGGATGTATCTGTAGATGTAGAAGGTATTCGCAATAAATTAACGGAAAAAAATCATATTTACTATAACGAAAACGAAACCTTTACTTATGCTGTTACGCTAGAAGATGGTCAGTGTCTTTGGTTTGCTGTTATTTTGTAAGCGCAAAATATTGCTACGCTGTCCATGAATCACGCTTGAACCAAAATGATAGATGCAAGCGTTTTACTCTATGTTTAGTTTTGACAGTTCGCTTTCGCAGTCTCGCTCCATGGGGCAAGCTGTTCCAGCTGTTCATCTGACATTTTAGCGTCTGGCCGCTGTGATAAGAGGTATGTCAGATATTTGTAGGTATTCAGGTCATTCGCTTTTGCCATCTCAACCATTGTATACACAATAGCGCTAGAGGCCGCTCCCTTCGGACTGGCACTGAACAGCCAGTTCTTCCGCCAAGAAAGATGATGGGAATCGATTCCTGTGGTATGATTATCTCCGCAACTCATCTGGAAGAAGGAAGAGAAGGATTGAATGTCTTGATGGTAGATGACAGAATCCCAGCAGGAGCAAAACTCTATTAATGGAAAATAAATATTGATTGTTGAGGGCACTTTTTGAAAGAAAAAACTTTCAGGGAGTGCCCTTTTTATGTTTATAATCTGTTATACAAAAAGTGGATGAATATTTTTAGAAATTACATGAAGAACATGATGAAGTATACAGCCTTGCAGAAGAAAATCTGCAAGTGTATAATTTACATAAAGTTAATTTATGAAATTTTCAAGGAGCAAAAAACTTATGAATAAAATTTTGATCATAGAAGATGATGCTGATATAAATGTTATTATAGCGGAGGCGCTCACCAAAGCCGGATACAGCTGCACACAGGCGTTTTCGGGAACAGAAGCTTTGCTTTATCTGGACAAAGAGAATTACGCACTTGCTGTTATGGATTTGATGTTACCAGGGTTATCCGGTGAAAAACTACTTCCTAAGCTGAAAGAAAAGCAGCAGATACCTGTGATTGTAGTTTCTGCTAAAGATAGCCTTGATAGTAAAGTGAACCTTCTGACAGAGGGGGCAGAGGATTACTTGACAAAACCTTTTGAGCTTGAAGAACTTATTGCAAGAGTTGGTGTTCAGGTTCGTCGTTTTGCAAAAGAGTATAATACAGAGAATAACTTGTTAAAATATAAAAATCTGGTTCTGAATTTAGATACATTTACAGCTGAAATTAACGGTACAGAGATTATATTGACAAGACAAGAGTTTAAAATATTGGAACTTTTCATGTCTCATCCCAATAAGGTGTATGCAAAGCAGGATATATACGATTATGCCTGGGATGATATTTATGTTGGAGAGGATAAGACTATTAATGTACATATCAGTAACATACGCAAAAAAATAAAAATTGTTACAGAAGAGGAATATATTGAAACGGTATGGGGAATTGGATTTCGTCTGGTTAAATAACTTTAACTTTTCTTTAACTTTGCTTTGCGTTTTATTGTCATTTTATCTGTAAACTAGGAAGCATAAAGTAAAGGAGGAGTTGAAATGAAGGATTTGTTAAGTACAAACGGTCTTACGAAAAAATTCGGAAGATATAAGGTCGTAAATGCAGTAAATATTCATATCAGACAAGGTGATATATATGGGCTGATTGGGAGAAATGGAGCAGGGAAAACAACGATTCTTAAAATGATAAGCGGACTTGCAGCTCCAACAGAAGGTGATTTTTCTCTATTTGGGAAAAGTGGAAAAGCTGCCTATCAGTATATGTCCCGCATCGGTACATTGATTGAAGCACCAGGAATTTATCCGAATATGTCTGCTTATGAAAATATGAAACTGAAATGCATCGCAATGGGTGTTAGAAAACAGGGTGTGATTGAAGAACTTCTTAATACTGTAGGACTTGGAACTGTTGGAAAGAAAAAGGTCAAGAACTTTTCTCTTGGTATGAAGCAAAGACTTGGAATCGCACTTGCACTTGTAGGCGATCCAGACTTAGTGATTTTAGATGAACCGATCAATGGTCTTGATCCCCAGGGAATTGCTGAAGTAAGAGAAACTTTATTCAAATTGAATAAAGAGAAGAATATTACCTTTATTATTTCAAGCCATATTCTTGAAGAATTATCAAAGATTGCAACAAACTATGGTGTTATTCATGATGGTGTTCTAATTAAGGAAATGACACGAGAAGAGCTTCTTGCAGAATGTAGTGAACGAATAGAGCTTAAGACAGATGATACAGGAAAAGCCTGCACTGTTCTTGAAAATATGGGAATCCATCAGTATAAGGTAGTAGATGCTGATACAATCCAGATTTTTGAGAGACTGAATGATGGTGGAAGCATCACGATGACATTAGCGGAAAATGGTGTAAAGACTGTAGGGATTACTATAAAGAACGAAGCTTTAGAAGATTACTATTTAAATTTGACGGGAGGTGCTTTAAATGTTTAATCTTATAAAAATGGATATTCACCGACTATTACATTCAAAATCTACATGGATTATGATCTGTTTTGTAATTGGTCTTGCAGTGTTCAGTGTAACGATGACAAATTCAGATATAGAATTTATGAAAGATGATCCAGCGGCAGTGACAGAAACAATGGAAGAACGCCCGGTAGGTATCTATGTGGAAGCACAGCCGGAATGGGTAAATGGTACTATTGAAATTGGAAGTGTCGTCAGTGTTGAAATGAGAAGTCAGTTACTTGCAATTTTATGTGTTATTTTTGCGGCAATTTTTACCAATGCAGATTATAAGAATGGATATATAAAGAATATTGCTGGGCAATTTCCAAGACGGGAACAGCTTGTTGCATCGAAATTTATCGTAATTGCATTCCAAGTGCTAGTGATGGTTGTTGTATTTACAATATCGATAGTTGTAAGTGGGTACGTAATGTGGGGAAGTGATTTCTATTTAGGAAGTGTAACAGAACTGTTTCAGTATTTAGGGGTACAATACTTGCTTCATTTAGGAATTGCTACAGTAATGATGTTACTTTGTATTCTCACTTATAGTACTGCGTTTAGTATGACCAGTGGGATTCTTTTGTGCTCTGGACTTGCAGTGCCTATTTATTCACTAATAAATAAAGCAATTAATGGATTGAAAACAGGACTTGAATTTGATATTAACAAGTATATACTTGATGGTAATATTACGATGTTATTGTATGATAGCACATCAGAAGTTATGGTAAGAGGTGTTGCCGTTGGAGTAGCATTTGCAATTGTATCTTTATTCATTTCTACGATAATTGTAAAGAAACGAGATATTCGATAGAGGTTTTATATGATTCTATGGGCTGTTTTATCAACAGTGTTGGCTGTTGGATTAATATTTATACTGTTAATGTACAGGCGACAGGTAAAGAATACCTGCCGCCAACTTGGGTTTCTAAAAGAAAATCAGACAAATCTTCGCCTTACGGTAATGGTTCCTTTTAAACAATTCGAAAAGCTTGTGGACAGTATCAATCAAGTACTTGACATGTCGCAAGAGATTAAGAACAATGCACGGAAAAATGAAGAACATTTGAAGGAGACAATTACAAATCTTTCTCATGATATTCGAACACCGCTGACATCTCTTGATGGATACTTTCAATTGCTGGCACAAAGTGATTCAGAAGAAGAGCAGCGACATTACATAGAAGTAATCCAAAGCAGAATTTCAAGTTTAAAGGATATACTGGAAGAATTATTTACATATACAAAACTTCAGAATGAACAGTATGAGTTGAAGATGGAAACAGTTGATTTTGGTAAATGTGTGTATGATACAGTATTTTCGTTCTATGATGAATTTCAGACAAAAGGCCTGGAACCTGAGATTGATTTTTGCGAGGAGAATATTCTGATAGAGGGAAATACGGAAGCAATTAGAAGAATATTGCAGAATATTATAAAAAATGCATTGGTGCATGGCAGTCAAAAGATCAGAATGAAGCTTTTCAGTGAGAATAATCACATAATTTTTCTATGTGAAAATGATTTGGAAAATCCAGGGGACATTGATATTAAGAAGATTTTTTCAAAATTCTATAAAGCCGATACAGCACGAACAAGTAATACTACAGGGCTTGGTCTTTCAATTGCAAAAAGTTTGGTAGAGCGAATGGACGGAACGATAATTGCTGAGATAGAGAATGATATGTTCCTAATAAGAGTTATATTTTTTAGAAAGAAACTTTAAATATCTATATTCCTTATCCTTATGCCAGATGCGGAAAGTACAGTGATCTGTAGACTTTGGGCAAATTCTATTATGAATTCTTCTTGCTTTCATAAGGAAAGTAGATTAGAATATACGATTAGATTAGTAAATGTAGAACTTTTTCAAGTATACATAAAAGGAAATACGACTAGAGTAAATTCTACAAGGAAGAAAAATATCATTTGCAAGAGAGGAAAACATGGTTTTTATTGTTATATTTTTGGTGCTTGCCATCGGTGGGCGTTGGGCATGCTCTGTGATATGTCCATTGGGGATTATACAGGAAGTGATTTTTCAAATTCCTTTCCTTAAAAAGTTACTTCAGTTGCCTTACGAAAAGTATTTGAGAAAAATAAAGTACATTGTTTTTTTTGCATTATTGTTTTTTATTCCCATTGTTTTTTTGCCAAATAAGGAAAATTGGAGGGAAGCATTTCTTTTTATAAAAGTATTTGGATTCACAACTATTTTTATATTGTCACTTTTTATTTATCGCCCGTTCTGCAAATATTTCTGTCCATTCGGTGTGTGTTTGGGATTGTTTCAGAAAATATCACCTTTCCGCTATAAGGTAGAGTCTTCTTGCAATCGTTGCGGACTATGCAAACGTAAGTGCAAAATGGGAATCACGCCTTATGAGAGTCCGAATCATATGGAATGTATTCGATGCGGAGCATGTTTGAAGGGGTGCCCACGGAATGCAATAAGGAGAAGGAAAAATGAATAAGATTTTGATGATCGCATGGATACTGGCAGGAATCTCATCGTTTGTTGTGCCGCCAGATATGGAATATTTGAACTATATTGATTTTCATACACTAGGATTACTATTTTGTCTGATGGCAGTCATGGCAGGCCTGAGCCGGGAAGGCGTATTTGGACAGGCGGCTGGAAGATTGATCACAGTTGTGAAGAATAGTCGGCAGATGGAACTGATTCTTGTGTTTTTATGTTTTGTGTCTAGTATGTTGATCACAAATGATGTAGCTTTAATCACATTTGTGCCATTTGCAATACAGGTGCTGGAGATGGCAAATATGAGAAAACGAATTGTTCCGGTAATTGTCATGCAGACAGTTGCGGCAAATTTAGGAAGTATGTTTACCCCAATTGGGAATCCACAGAACCTTTATCTGTATTCAAAATCAGGAATGGCATTGAGTGCATTTTTTAAATTGATGCTGCCGTACACACTACTTGCAGCAGTGATGTTGCTTGGAATGATTTTGTTGAGAAAATGTGTTGTGCTTGGTGATTTACAGATGCGGGAAAGCGAAAAGGTGAAAAATCCGTGGAAAGTAGCTATTTATGCAATAATTTTTCTATTGTGTCTTCTTTGCGTATCGCATTTGCTTCCTGTTTGGGTTGTAATGCTCGTGACAATTTTGGCAGTGTTTGTGATGGATCGTGGAACTTTTAAAGAAATCGATTACTCTCTTCTTCTTACTTTTGCAGGATTTTTTATCTTTATCGGAAATATGGGGCGAATTTCTATGTTTTGTAATTTCCTAAAGAGTATTTTGAATGGGAATGAAATATTGACTGCGGTCATTTCTTCGCAGGTAATCAGCAATGTTCCGGCAGCACTATTACTTTCAGGATTTACAGATCAGTGGTCGGAATTGATTATCGGAACAAACCTCGGGGGATTGGGAACTATGATCGCATCCATGGCGAGTTTAATCTCGTATCGTTTTCTCATAGCGGCCTATCCGGAAGAAAAAAGAAGATACACAATGCATTTTACAGTTGTTAATCTCGGGTTCCTGCTAGGATTTCTGATTGCTATGTGGAGCATTCGTATTTGGTGATGGAAAAGTCAGTTAAAATGAAAGAAAAATAGATGTTAACGGTGTTGAATAGGATTGGGAGGAAAGAAGATGCTTGCATATACATACAAAGAGCAGGGGAAATTTATGTTGGAAGAAAAAGAGAAGCCGGTTCTTCAAGAGGAAGAGGATGCGATCGTCCGGGTAACGCTGGCGAGTATTTGTTCGAGCGATATTCATATCAAACATGGAGCAGTTCCAAGGGCGGTACCGGGAATTACAGTAGGGCATGAGATGGTTGGCATTGTGGAGGAAGTAGGAAGCAAGGTGACCAAAGTAAAACCTGGAGATCGTGTAGCTGTAAATGTAGAGACTTTTTGTGGGAATTGCTTTTTCTGCCAAAATGGTTATGTGAATAACTGCACAGATAAAAATGGCGGATGGGCTTTGGGATGCAGGATAGACGGAGGGCAGGCAGAATATGTGCGTGTGCCTTATGCCAATCAGGGATTGAATCGGATTGGAGATGCAATTACGGATGAAGAGGCATTGTTTGTCGGAGATGTCCTGGCTACCGGATACTGGGCAACAAAAATTTCTGAAATTGGAAGCGAGGATACTGTAGTCATCATTGGCGGGGGGCCAACGGGAATCTGTACACTTTTATGTGTGATGTTGAAGAATCCTGAAAAGATTATTTTGTGTGAGGTGGATCACGAGAGAATTACATTTGTAAAAGAGCATTATCCGAATGTGCTCGTAGTAAATCCAAAAGAAACTGATGTCGAGGAATTTGTCAGACAACACAGTAGACATGGTGGAGCTGATCGCGTGCTAGAAGTAGCGGGAGGAAGGAATACTTTTGAGCTGGCATGGAAGGTAGCCAGACCAAATGCCATTGTGACTGTGGTAGCTCTTTATGAAGAAGAACAGATCTTGCCATTGCCACAAATGTATGGAAAAAATCTCACGTTCAAGACCGGAGGGGTAGACGGATGTGATTGTGATGAAATTTTACGGTTAATAGAACAGAAGAAAATCGATACGACACCGTTACTTACCCATACATTTCCACTAAGAGAGATTGAACAGGCATATGATATTTTTGAAAATCGAAAAGAAGGCGTCATTAAGGTAGCTATTCGACCGTAGACAAGAAAAAATGATTTCTGCTATCACGGCCTCTTCATTAATGCAAAGAGAAATACAAATAGTTCTGTTGCGGGATATGCCAGCCAGACACCGGTCATTCCAAAGCAGCAAGAGAGTATCCATGACATTGGTATTAAAACAAAAAAGCTGCGGAGTATGGAAATGATCTGTGCCGGAAGCGGATGGTTTATGGAAATAAAATAGGTCGAAAGAACAATGTTAAATCCGATAAACGGGCAGGCGGTAAAGTAAAGTCTTAAGCCGGGGATTGCATAGCTGGCTAAAATCAAATCTTGTTCGCTGTTAAAAACAGAAACGAGACGGGGTGCATGAAAGAAAATAATCCCATATATCACAATGGATAAAAGGATAGAAGTTATGAGGGAATAGCGCAAAAGCGTTTGCACATTTTTCTTATTTCCTGCCCCATGATTCTGGCTAATTAATGGCTGTATTCCCTGTGATAAACCGGTATACAGGGAGATTACCACAAGCGAAATCACGCTGATCACACTGAATGCTGCGACGCCTGTGTTTCCGGAAATTCTCAGAATAATAAAGTTAAATAAAAACATCACAACACCGGAAGCGGCTTCGGTCAGAAAAGGCGGAATACCATTTGCAAGGATGTTGGCAGTAGTTCTTTTCATTTGAACAAGATTCGGAATTGTCAAATGAAAAGAATTCTTTTTTTTCAGAAAATATGGAAGCAATACTAGCATACTTATCACTGGTGACAGTCCGGTTGCAAGGGCAGCCCCGAAAATGCCCATATGAAAAGGGAAAATAAAAATGTAGTCTAAAACAATGTTGGAAAAACTTCCGGTTATCATAGCTGCCATGGAAAGTGAAGGATTCCCATCATTTCTGACAAAGCACTGAAGGAAATGGTTTAATAAAAAGGCAGGAGCAAATAGCATGAGAACTTTCAGATAACGATTTGTTGTTTCAAACACCTGGATGTCTGCACCTAGAACTGTTACAAGATGCTGGGAAGCAAATAGTCCTGTAAAAAAGAAAATGGAAGCAAACAAAAGTACCAGTATAAGTCCATTGGTAAATACTTGATCAGCAGTGTTGGATTCATTACGGCTTTTCAGGATAGAAAATCGGGAACTGCCTCCAATACCAATCATAAGTCCAGTTCCGCTGATAATACAAAATACAGGAAAAGCAAGATTCAGTGCAGTGAGCCCGTTTGTGCCAATGTCCGCAGATACGAAGAAAGTATCTGCCAGCGTATAACAGGAATAAGCAATTTGCCCTAAAATATTGAAAGAAACATATTTAGAAAAATCTTTAAAAATAGTTTTATCCATATAGCCTCCCAAATAAAAATGGTAATTTAGACAAAAAAACGCTCCCGAAAACAAAGTAGCCTTTGCATTCGGGAGCGTTTCAAACCGTGGTTACAGAATAACATAGAAAGGGAGAAAGTGCAAGAAGTGGATAGAAATAAGTACTTTGATATGATTCTGAGCGTGTTTCTTATTTATAAATCATAGATTAAATTCGTTCTGCATATCTTGTATAAACAAATTATACAGGGGTTTCTATGAAAGATTATATCGAAGAGCGTGCCGCTGCGATCGCCAATTATATTATTGAAGAAAATGCAACAGTGCGGCAGACTGCGAAAAAATTTGGAGTAAGTAAAAGTACGGTACATATAGATGTGACAAAAAGGAATGGAAAAGATTACTGTTAATGATAATGTAATTATGTTTTTATTAATGCTGTTTAAAGGGACACTGAGGTCCCTTTTTAGTGCAACCTTTAATCGTTAAATTGCAATGATTTATCAATACTTGCAATATTATTTAGAATTAGTGAATTAAGTAGCGTATCTATGTCAAGCATATTTTTATCAATTAACTGTATTACATCTTTATAAAAAGAACTGTGATTTTTAAACGGTAGCTTCAGTTCTTGTATAGTTGAATCCAATACTATTTCATTATGAAGAATAGATAAAATAGCATGAAGAAATATTTTTTTAATAGTAATGTTTTTCATTGATGTATCTATATTTTTAATGCCTATAGCATTAAGTACATTTTTAATATCCCTACCCTGCCTAATTACGGTAGCAATATGCTCATTAATTAATTTTTGAGTTCCAGTTTGGATATCTAATATTCCGTCTCCTACATCAGGACAAAAGATAGGTTTGTTTTGCTGTATAGCAAAGTCTACATTGTGCATTGTACCGCCTTTTGCATCACATTCATATATTACAATAGCTTTTGACATTCCAACGATCAGTCTATTTCTGTTAACAAATCTAAATTTATCAGCTTTTGTATATACAGGATATTCAGACATTAGTATTCCACCGGTAGAAAGTATTCGATTAGCTAATGATTTGTTTTCTACTGGATAAATAGTATCAAGCCCATGAGCTAATACAGCAACAGTCTTTCCACCAGCAGAAATACATGCTTGATGGGATAGTTTATCTACACCACAGGCTAGGCCTGAAATAATAGAACAATTATTATTAATCCATTGTGGCACAAGATAATTTACCGCATTATACGAAAGTTTTGTGGGCTTTCTAGTCCCAACACAAGCAATGGAATATTGAGAAATCTCGGAAAACTCTCCTCCTTTATAATAGATAATTGCTGGTGGATTATTTATTTTTGCTAATTCTTGAGGATAATTTGTGTCAGTATAAAAAGTTACTTTTATATTTAAATTTTTGTTTATCTCTAAAATTGAATCAGCTTTGAGAAGAGCATTATTTATTTGTTCTTTATTTGAAAAGTATTCTTGATATATCATTAATTCAAGGTGACTTTCAAATAGTGAACTATCATAAAACATCTTTTTAATGTAAGTAATATTGTTTTGTAAAAGAAATATTAAATCATGGTTTTTTAGCCCTAGTTCGCTTAGGGCAATAATATATCGTATCATTTTATCTCATCTCATTTTTTATTAGGAATTAAATATATTATATAGTGCATCTACTTCTATTTTTGCATTATCATTAATTTCAAAATTATTTAATTTCTGGCATGCTTCAATTTGAAAGGTATAAGTTGAGCCGAACACATCTCCAATGATAGTATAGTCATTCTTTTGAAAAGGAGCCTTAAATAAACCTAATGAAACACATACAATTTTATTAGCACCGAGTGTTTCAAATAGCGTCCTTACAGAATTAAATGTATTTCCATGTGTCATATAATCATCGAAAATACATACATTAAATCTGTTTTCTCTTCTTAACTTATCAATCCTCTTTTTATAATCTGGATTAATACAAATTGTAGAAAACTCTTCATCTCCACCCAGATTTGCACGTTCTTCAGGTGAATGGCTGATATGTGCGGGTTTTTTTTGTGTATGGCGTAGTAATAGATTTTTTTGCGTATTTGTATACTCTTCAGGATATTTTCTTTTTACGGGTTGTATTCCCTTTAAACATCTAATTTGATCCATAAATGAATACAAATCTTCGTTTACATTGCAATTAGATGACGGGATTATTCCAAACAACTCTATATCATTAAAAACGGCTGAATTGGTCATTCCAGCTAAAAAATGATATAAAAGTATTTGATAATAATTTCGGCTTCTTCCTTTTTTTAGAAGTTCTTGAAAATGTAGTAGCATTTCTCTTTCTTCGTTAGTATTTGCATAAGAGCTGTATCTTGCATCCATAAGAGAGTAACAAGTAGTAATAGCATCTACTTCCAACTTGGAATACCATACATTTTGATTGTTTAGTGTTTGAATAAACTTTCTGAGCTGTTTTACTGTGTTTACGTGAATACCATATTTTTGTGCTTTCTCTTCAAGCGGCAACCATGTGGGTACAATATATAAAGAACGAGTATTAACTGCGAGGTTGAAGTCAGCATTTTTGCCACCTACAAATACAAAGTAGTTACTCTTATTTTTATACGATTTAACAAAAGTTTCGATTTTTTTTCTATCTTTAAATAAAAAATTAGTATATCCGTGAGAATGAAAAGCATCTGCATAATCTTTTAATAAATCAGTCTTTCTACTATAAAAATAGATTTTATTGTCCGATTCTTCCGATAATTCTTTAAACTTATGCATGAATATATTACGTTTATTGGTGAACTGTTCAAAATCGAAATCAGAAAAGTCATATTCTTCGTAATCATTTTCGTCAGGTTTATTTTTTAGCAGATCCAAATTACAAAATATAAGTTTTTCCATCAAAATCCCTCCTTTGTATAAAGTTTACTATAATTTTGTATTATGTGGTATCTAAAAGATATTTGATATTAGTTTTTTTGCAGTTGTTATTAAATGATTAGAAATGATTTCCTATAATAGAATCTAAATCTTCGGCAATTCCAGAAAAATCCTGATTTAAATTCAATGCACGCACGGAAATCTGATTTCCGCTCATTTGGTATGTATTATTGGGAATAACATTTTCATCAGTCTGGGCATAGAGGAGCATTCCGGAAACGGTATGTTCCAGCTTTCTTAATTCAAATTCCTTATTTTTCACATATGTAAAAATCTGATAGAGGTTATTGGAATGCAAAGTGTTTGTTCCATATTGCTGCTGAGTCATATGTGAATAATATTTTGCATCGATAATAAGTATATTGTTTCCCTGAGACAACATAATATCAGTTTGCATTTTAGGAAGCAATTGGTTCTCAGAATCATCAAGTTGCCATGCGATCTGTGATGCATTGGCAGATAGTTCTGGATGTTCTTTACGATAGTATTCAAGCAAAAATTTTTCATATAAACGGCACATACGTTGTTCGTCAAAAAAGTCCATTATTTTTGTGGTACCATCGTTCTGTGTCTGTAGAAGTCCGTTATAAATCAGATAACAGATTCCAATTAACATTTGATAACTTTGATTGGAACGATTATAGTGTTGGTTCCAATTTACAAAACGTAAATCAATTTCATTAACATCAGAAAAAAACAATAACAGATTCCGTAGACTCTTTTTACGCGTATTTGTGATATTGGCTTTAAGAAGCAATAACATTGTAGATTTAATAATTTGGTTAAATTGTGTATTAGTTGAAAATTCATCATATGTACAAATCATTTGTTTCTTCAGCAGAGTCTGAGTTTTAATGGATTCAGAAATATTAAGCTTTCCCTGTAGTGTAGAAAGAGATTCTGATTTTGGCACATAATCTCTTCCTAAGCCGCGTTTTAACTGTACGCTAATGCCCTTATCAAGAATGGCTGCACATAATTCAGCGGTATTATGAAATTTTTCTGTAGCCAGGTCTTTGTAATTTTGTGCTTGTAATGCTTGAAAAGCGTAGGACAACATATAATAAATATTTTGTACAGGAATCATTTAACAGCACTCCTTAGTCGATCAGACCAGTCTACGATTTTTGCGGGCTCATCAAACCAATATTCTTTTAAAAGTGGAATCAATTCATATTCTACAATGGATGATAAAGTTTGGGTGTTGGCAGATTCTGGTGTTAAACCACAAAAGTAGCTGTGACCAATACAGAATCCTTCACCTAGTGATATATCTTCTACTATCTTGGAATTGAGTTGTTTCACACAAGCAATTAATTTGTTAAAGGCATCACTTTTTAGAGAATCTTGGTAAACTTGAAAACCAGGCGTATTAAAACCCGGTTTCATAGTAAAAAATGAAAAACGTCGTCTTAAAGCATAATCTAACATGGCAAGGCTGCGATCAGCAGTATTCATCATACCAATAATGTATACATTTGCAGGCACAGAGAAATTCTCGTCAGAATACAACAATTGCAGTTCAATACCACGCTTATCCTTTTCAATCAGCATAAATAATTCACCGAATATTTTACTTAAATTACCACGATTGATTTCATCAATGATAAAAAAATAATCATTTTCATCATCATCTTCAGCCAGTTTGCAAAATTTGTAAAAAGAGCCCTTTTTAATGGTGAACCCATTTTCAGTTGGCCGGTATCCTTCAATAAAATCTTCATATGAGTAGCTCTGATGGAACTGGATCATTTGAACACGATCAGGATTTTTTGCACCGATAATGGAATAAGCAAGTCGTTTGGCAGTAAAAGTTTTTCCAACTCCAGGTGCGCCTTGTAAAATAATATTTTTCTTCATTTTTAAAACATTTACCAATGTTTTATAATCTTGTTCATTCATATACACATCTGAGAGAAAATCTGCAGAAGAGTAAGCTGGATAGTCTATTTCCGGTTGTGTATCTACATCATCTAATTCCTCTGGAGCAAAGATGGCGGTAAGTTTTTCAATATAATCTGTGTATGGAGTAATATCAGTTAAACGTTTTGCAACCGCATTACCAGGATGCGCCCATTCACCAACTTGAAGCCACTTTACAGCGCGGACATTTTTGTATTCCTGACGAAGAGCATCAAAAACATAACCGCCTGTAACAATACCCTTACCAACAAGTGTATTACTGCGTTTTGCAAAAATCACATCATTAACGGCTACTGTATTTGCAAAATTCCATGCCATTAAAGCCTGATTTTTGCGGGATGTACTGTTGTCATATACAGTTATCAGTTCTTGACGAAGTGCTTCCTTAGAAGGATATTGAGAATAATCACCGATGTCATCCATGCCCAAAACCATAAATCCTTTTTGGTAACATTCATTCCAACTGTTATCATCGAAGACAGTATACATCCAGTAGTGCTTTTTATGTTTTTCGTCAGAAAGAACATTAGTATTAGAGTGGTCAGAATCCTTCAAGTCTGCTACATTCTTTCCGTAAATATGTCCGAACACTATGCCTGGGATGTTACATTTTTGGATAAATAGAGCAATTTGTCCCATGCGAATAAAAGGAATATCACTAGGTTTTTGATTTAGAAAATGTAATACTTTCAGTTGTATATCTTGACCGTAAAAAGGGGCAAGTAAGGTAGGAAACAACAGGTGATAATATTTCATTCTCCATACAGTATTAATTCCAGAAATATGTTCTAGTTGTTTATAAAGGCGTTCATAATCTGACAAAGATTCTAAAGAACCAAAAGATGATATTATTTCGGCACCTTTTACCAGATCATCACGTATTTCTTTGGCTTTAAGTATTGCTTCATCTTCAGTAAGTAAAACCGGTTTTAATGGAGAACCAGAGGTCCAGTTTTGAGTTTTTTTATGATAAAATAACCCAAACTTATAGGCAGATCCACCTGAAATACCTCCAAACAAGTGGAGATTTTTATCCATTTCCAGCATATAGCAGAGATTAGTTTTATTTCCTTCATCGTTATAGAATAAAGAAGTTAATAGTTCTCTTCCTGAAAGAGATTTCAGTTTCGCTACCCCAAAAAGATTTATAAAATTTTCTCGTAATTCATCAGCTTTATGAGCAAGAGAAATACATTCTGGTATTTGAGCTTCATTATAAAACCAGTCAGGAGAATATTTTCCTGATTCATTTTCTGTTATCTGAATATTCGACATAATATACCTCCGAATTTATAAACTAGGATTAGTATATCATTTAACTGTAGCACTGTCATAGATTATCGAAAAATAGAATTATATTGATATTAAAAGAGAAGAGCAAGATCCACCCGGGTAATACCGTATCGTAATAATCGTAGATATATTCGAAAATTAAGAATATTATATTAGCTGCATTGAAAATGTAAGCATGTAAAAATTAAATATTTTTTTACAGAGCATCTGGCAGAAGCCGGGTGCTTTTTTAAAATTTTGAAAGAAAATATTATGTAAATGGTGCGGAAATCTTTGATGGAAGCTAATTAGATGAAGATGAAATTGAATCAAGAGGATGAAAATAAAACATTCATCAAAAATAAACTTGTTAAACATAGGTGGATCTTGCTCTTGCATAAAAATTCAGATTAAAAAGAAGAAAGAATTAACAAAGAGCGAAATTCACTAGGGACGATAGTATCTTAATTGGTTCTCTGTTTATCTTTAAGATTATGGGGAATTTTGGGATGTTCAGTAATGAAATTATGAAAAAAATAAAAAAATTTTGATGAGGGGGCTGTATTTTATGCCCTCTCCCTTTGTATATATAGAGGGATAAATTTTGGTGGATA
>ENA-ORTL01000145-ORTL01000145.1-human-gut-metagenome-genome-assembly--contig:-NODE-145-length-102510-cov-23.2157_pt1 | contig 102510 bp, 84 predicted proteins | sample MGYA00241916_ERZ509196 | MGnify/ENA primary metagenome ERZ509196 (study PRJEB26280, sample SAMEA2338844) | human gut metagenome | biome: human gut; feature: human-associated habitat; material: faeces...
ATGCATTATACAGAAAAAAACAGTAACTTTTTTAGAAAATAGAATCCTCCGTTTTGCCTAGAGTACATCCTGCGAAACGGAGGATTCTGTTGTTAAAAGCGAAATTCCTGTGTGTCTCAGGAATAAATGTTGTCCTAAATGTTGTTTTTGCCTGTTACTGTTCAAGGGGGCATTTTAACCAGGACGGGCTGACCGGTGATCTTTTATGTGGCAGCAGTTACGTATAAATTACAGGAGGGAAAGAAAAAGAGGATAAAATAAAAAGATAACTGACAGAATGACAGGGCAGGAGGAAAATAGATATGGTAAAAAGATACAGACAGTTTTTCAGATCAGATGCGGACGGACTGAGAATCTCAGCTCTCAGTATCTGTCCGGAGGAAATGCCGTACAAAGGCGTAATACAGCTGGTACACGGAATGAGTGAGCACAAGGAACGGTATGAGCCGTTTATGGAGTACATGGCTTCTCTTGGGTATGTGGCAGTGATCCACGACCACAGAGGACACGGGCAGAGCGTCCGCTCCGGGGATGACCTGGGCTACATGTACGGCGGAGGAGCAGATGCCATGCTGGCGGATATTGCCAGTGTCAACCGGCAGATCAGAGAGAAATTTCCGGATCTTCCTCTGATCCTGATGGGGCACAGCATGGGTTCCCTGGCAGTGAGAGCTTTTGCGGCAGAGCATGATGACTGCATGGATATGCTGATCGTCTGCGGCTCACCCAGCAACCGGAGGGCGCGGATCGCAGGGAGCGTGATCGCGAAACTGGAAGGAAAACTCTTTGGAATGAGGCACAGAAGCCGTCTTCTGGAAATACTGTCCTTTGGGAATTATGCAGCCAGGTTCAGCGGGGAAAAAAACAGAAACGCATGGATCTGTTCGGATCCGGAGGTATATCAGGCTTATACGGACTCAGAACTTTGCGGATTTACGTTTACGGACGATGCTTATCTGGCTCTGTTTCAGCTGATGAAAAGAGCTTATGATGTGAAGCACTGGAACTGTACGAAGCCGGAGCTGCCTGTTCTTTTTATCAGCGGCTCAGACGATCCGTGCCTGGGCAATGTGCGGCAGTTTGCAGCGGCAGTTCAGAAAATGAGAGACGCAGGCTACAGGGATGTAAAAGGGAAACTTTATCCGGGAATGCGCCATGAAATTCTGAACGAAAAAGACCGGGAGCGGGTATTCAGAGATATTTCTGTATATATCAGGAAAAAAGGTTTCTGAGTATTATAAGCTTTCCGAATAGAAGATGCCTTTTCTGTCCATACTATGAATGAATATCTGTATGGATAAAGGAGAGAACCCGGTGAAAAGAACACGGAAAATAATTTTTATAGGTATTTTATGCGCTTTCTGTCTGGCAGGCTGCGGAAGAACCGAAAAACAGGCAGAGGACAGTGGAGAGCTTGTGTTAGTGTCCGCACAGCACTGTTTTGAAAGGCGGAGCTGATGCTCAGGGGATATACAGGGCAAAATGCGATCATCAAAGGTGATTTGGAATGTATTCTGACCAGGCTGCTGTGAAGGCGGCAAACAGTAACAAGGTGCGAAAGCCGGGGAGATGTCCCCGGCTTTTTCCTTGACCGTAAGCATATGGATTGGTATAATGTTCTCCGGGTGACCGGCAAAAACTAAGACTTTATAATGTATGGACCTGAGAAGCCGGATTCATTTAGTGCGAAACACGAAGGAGAAGAATAAATGAGAGCAAGCGGTGTTTTAATGGCTGTTTCAAGCCTTCCGTCAGAATATGGGATCGGATGCTTTTCCAGAGAGGCATATGAGTTTGTAGATCAGCTGGAAAAAGCAGGCCAGCAGTACTGGCAGATTCTTCCTCTTGGTCCGACAGGATATGGAGATTCTCCGTATCAGTCCTGTTCTACCTTTGCGGGAAATCCATATTTTATTGATCTGGATGAACTGGTCCGGGAAGGGCTTCTTACAAAAGAAGAATGTACTTCCTGCAGCTGGGGAGATGATCCCGGCTATGTGGATTATGAAAAAATATATAACAGCAGATTTCCACTTCTGAAAAAAGCCTATGAAAGAGCGGATCTGGAAAATGACAGTGAATATCAGGCTTTTGTAAGGGAGTATCAGATCTGGCTGAAAGATTATGCTCTTTATATGGCAATCAAAAACAGCAGGAACGGAGAGAGCTGGTTGGACTGGCCGAAGGAACTGAAAGACCGCAGCTCCGGATATGTAAAAAGAGCGGAAAGCGAGCTGTCAGAGGAAGTGGGCTTTTATTGCTTCCAGCAGTATCTTTTTGAAAAACAGTGGAAAAAGCTGAAAGCCTATGCCAATAAAAAAGGAATTAAGATCATAGGCGATGTGCCGATTTATGTTGCCCTTGACAGTGCGGATGTGTGGGCGAATCCGGAACTGTTTCAGATTGATGAGGAATGCAGTCCAAAGGCTGTGGCAGGCTGTCCGCCGGATGCATTTTCTGCTACCGGCCAGCTGTGGGGAAATCCTCTTTATGACTGGGAAAAGCATAAGGCTACCGGCTATGCATGGTGGATACAGAGAATGACCTACTGCATGGAATGGTATGATGTGGCAAGGATCGATCATTTCAGAGGTTTTGATGAATATTATTCCATTCCTTACGGAGATGCTACAGCAGAAAACGGTCACTGGGAAGAAGGTCCGGGTCGGGAGCTTTTTGAAGTATTGAAAAAGAATGTGCAGAAGCTCCGTGTGATCGCAGAGAATCTGGGATTTTTGACAGACAGTGTAATAAAACTTGTGAAAGACACAGGATTTCCGGGCATGAAAGTGCTGCAGTTTGCCTTTGACGGCAGCGAGAACAGCGAATATCTTCCTCACAAATATGATAAAAACTGCGTGGTGTACACAGGAACCCATGACAATGAGACAACAAAGGGATGGCTGGAAAGACTACAGGGCCATGACAGTGAATTTGTGCGGGCATATATCAACTGCTATGACAAGCCCGTGAATGACTGCGTATGGGGACTGATCCGTACAGCCCTGGCCAGTGTGGCTGATCTGGCTGTGATCCCTGTTCAGGATTATCTGTGTCTGGGTAATGAAGCAAGGCTGAACGCACCTGCCACTCTGGGACTGAACTGGAGATGGAGAATGCGAAAGGGGCAGCTTTCTGATATTACCATTTATACAATGGGAGAACTGAACCGGATCTATGGACGTCTGAAAAAGGAAGAACCGGCGCCGGAAACCGATGAGCAGTTATCGAAAGAGGATATGGTAGAGGAAGAAGGCCGGGAAGAAACCAATACAGAATGCTGATCCGTACCAACCCTGATATACATGAAATCTGTAACCGGAAAAAACAGAGATAAGAAATATAAAACATACGAAAGGGATATCTATATGGAAGAAAAAAAGGAAGAACTGGAAATATCTGCTGATACAGAGGTAAAAGAAGAAACTGAGATTCAGACATCTGAAAACAGCGAGAAGGCTTCAGCGGATTCAGAGCCTGAAAAAAAGGAAAGACCTGCGGCAAATTTCGGCCTTCTGCTTCTTGCCGGAGTATACCTTCTCTATACAGGCTATAAGCTCTGCGCAAACGTGCTGAAAGGCGAAGAGGGAGCAAGCTGGGGATTTTTCATCGCGGGAGCTGCCTTTCTGATCATTGGCGCAGGAATGCTTTTTGTGGCAGCAAAGACTGCGAAACAGAGAAGCGATGCCAAAAAGGCTGCAGCGGCGGAAGAGGAAAAGGAACATCCGGTTGAGCCGGTTCAGGAGCCTAAGAGAATGACCATTGCAGAGCGTGCGAAACTGGCAGGAAATGTAGCGGAGAAAGAGGCGCAGGAAGCGCAGAATTCTGATACAGAAGAGGAGAAAGATAAGGACGAAGATCAGGAATAAGCTCCGGGAGAAATCAGAATATTGTAAACAGGCCGGGGGAACATGAAAATCCATGTTCCTCCGGCCTGTGTTTTACCGCCTTTTACGGCGCTTTTTGTTTCCGGAAGAAGGCGCGTGGAGGGTGGACCAGCAAAAGAGCTGAACCAGAAGGATCCCGATCAGAGCGCCCAGGCTGTCAAATCCTACGTCCCGGATCCCGGGAGAACGGCCGGCCACAAAGGACTGATGATATTCGTCCAGCCCGGCAAAGCCCACGCAGATGATCCCGGCAAGAAGGAACAGCCGCAGTCCTCTGATGCGATATACATAAAATGGAAAAGAAACAGCAACGGCAAGCAGACAGTATTCTGTCATGTGTGCGGCCTTGCGGACGTAGTAATGAATCTGCTCTGCCTCGTATGCAAGCTCTTCATAGCTTTTTCCGGTATTGAGAAGTTCGTTTTTGGTTTCTACGATCTGGTAGCTGATTCTGTAGCTGAGATTCCCGGACACCTCCCCGGTCTGGGCTGAAAATGAAAAAATAATATACATCATCAGCAGCGCTGGCAGAAACGAAAGTGGTTTTAAAAGTGTTATGAGTATTTTTTTCATGAATTTTAATATAGCACGGCGGCATTGGTTTGTAAAGCACTCTGGCAATCACGGCTCTGGTATGGTATAATAACAGGCAGAGTCTGGCCTGCCGGGAAAACGACTTTTGAAGCAGCAGATTTTCCGGAAAGGCCCAGGGAACAAAAGCAAAAAGGAGGCGCGGACATGAGTGTTGCAGATACAATATTTATTAATATGTGCAGAGATGTGATTGAAAACGGCACCAGCACAGAGGGGGAAAAGGTACGTCCGGTATGGGAGGACGGAACGCCTGCTTATACAATAAAAAAATTCGGAGTGGTAAACCGGTATGATCTCAGAAAGGAATTTCCGGCTCTGACTCTTCGTAAGACCGCACTGAAAAGCGCAATGGATGAGATCCTCTGGATCTGGCAGAAAAAGTCAAATAACATTCATGACCTGAACAGTCATATCTGGGACAGCTGGGCAGATGAGACAGGCTCTATCGGCAAGGCCTACGGATATCAGATGCAGGTGAAGCATGAATATAAAGAAGGAATGATGGATCAGGTAGACCGTGTTCTCTATGACCTGAAACACAATCCTTACAGCCGCAGGATCATGACGAATATTTATGTGCATCAGGATCTTCATGAAATGAATCTTTATCCCTGCGCATATTCCATGACCTTTAATGTGACAAAGGAACCGGGAAAAGACAAACTGACCTTAAATGCAATCCTGAATCAGAGATCTCAGGATATTCTGGCAGCAAACAACTGGAACGTGTGCCAGTATTCCATTCTTCTTATGATGTTTGCCCAGGTGTGCGACATGGAGGCAGGAGAGCTTGTTCATGTGATCTCAGACTGTCATATTTATGACAGGCACATTCCGGTAATAAAAGAGCTGATCAGCAGAACCCCGTATCCGGCGCCTTCTGTGAGACTGAATCCGGAGATTAAGAACTTTTATGATTTTACAGTGGATGATCTGATTGTGGAAAATTATCAGACCTGGCCACAGATTAAAAATATTCCTATTGCAATCTAAAAACAGAAAGGAAAAATACCATGAATATCATTGTAGCAGTTGACAAAAACTGGGCCATCGGAAAGGACAATAAGCTTCTTGTAGCCATTCCGGCAGATATGAAAATGTTTCGTCAGGAGACAACCGGAAAGGTGGTCGTACTGGGAAGAAAAACACTGGAAACATTTCCCGGGGGACTTCCTCTGAAAAACAGAACCAACATTATCCTTACCACAAATAAAGACTTTAAGGTAAAGGATGCAACTGTTGTTCACAGCATCGAAGAGCTTCTGGAAGAAATAAAAAAATATCCGTCCGATCAGGTTTACTGTGTGGGTGGAGACAGCGTATACAAACAGCTTCTTCCCTATTGTGACACGGCTCATGTGACAAAGATCGACTTTGGATATGAGGCAGACCGTTATTTCCCAAATCTGGACGAGTCTCCGGAATGGGAGATCACAGCCAGAAGCGAAGAGCAGACTTATTTTGATCTGGAATATGAGTTTGTGAAATACGAAAGAGTAAAATAAAAATATGACACAGGAACAGACATGTTCCGGAAAAGAAAACGCTGCAGAGCCTATATTTTCTGCAGCGTTTGACTTTTTGGAAGGTATTATTCGATTACCTGAAGCCAGCCTTCAGGAGCTTCCAGACGTCCCATCTGGATACCGGTAAGAGCTTCATAAAGCTTTTTGGTTACAGGCCCCATCTCTGTCATGCCGGAGGGGAAGCAGATTTCTTTTCCGTGGTCCACGATTTTTCCTACAGGAGAAATAACAGCAGCAGTACCGCAAAGGCCGCACTCTGCAAAATCTTTTACCTCCTCCAGTGTAACCTCGCGTTCCTCTGCTTCCAGACCAAGGCAGTGCTGAGCTACATAGATAAGAGAACGGCGGGTAATGGAAGGCAGGATACTGTCGGATTTCGGAGTAACCACTTTTCCGTCTTTTGTAACAAAAAGGAAGTTGGCGCCGCCGGTCTCCTCTACCTTTGTTCTGGTAGCTGCATCCAGGTACATGTTTTCGTCGTAGCCCTGGCGGTGAGCGTCCATGATCGCATGCATACTCATAGCATAATTCAGTCCGGCCTTGATATGACCTGTACCATGAGGAGCAGCCCGGTCAAAATCTGTGACACGGATAGTAAGAGGCTTTACGCCTCCCTTGAAGTATGGGCCAACCGGGGTGGTAAATACCCGGAACTGATATTCGTCAGCAGGTTTTACACCGATGACCGGATTTGTCCCAAACATATAGGGACGGATATAAAGGGTAGCTCCGGAACCAAAAGGCGGAACATAAGCGGCGTTGGCCTTTACGGTGTCCACAACGGCCTGAATGAACCGGTCTTTTGGAAATACCGGCATTTCCAGTCGTTTTGCAGAGTTTTCCATACGTTCTGCATTCAGGTCAGGGCGGAAGGTTACGATCCGTCCGTCTTCTGTTGTGTATGCTTTCATTCCCTCAAAAACAGTCTGAGCATACTGAAGAACGCCGGCACATTCATTGATCACAACAGTTGCGTCTTCTGTCAGCTTTCCTTCGTCCCAGGAACCGTTTTTAAAGTCTGAGACAAAGCGATAATCAGTCTGGACATAGCCAAAACCCAGATTTCCCCAGTCAATGTTCTTTTTTTCCATAATATCATCCTCCTGTTATCCTGTGACAACAGCCTTTTAAATACTTTGCCACGTTACTGTGAGATATAATCAGTGTAGCACTTTTGCCGGTGAACTTCAATGAAAACTTGTATTTTGAACGGTACTTCGCTATAATAAATATACAGTCTGCACGGGAGCAGATCCCAAAAAGCAGAAGCAGTCTGATGGAGACAGAATATGGAAAAAAATCAAAAAAACAACAGTCAGGATTTTGATTTTTCTGTTGTGGAAGATAAAATACAGCAGGTTCAGAACATCATCGAAAAGGCTGTAAAATCTAAAGATTTTCAGGAAATGAGCCAGTCAGTGACACAGATGGTAAATAAAACCCTGGATCAGTATAAAAAAGAGCATCCGGAAATGGGAAAAACCAGAGAGAAGCCGCAGGCTGATCATCGCAGTGACCGGGAATCGGGAAGCGCAGCCAATGGTGAGAAGCTTCAGATGCTTTATATGAAGCCGACCGGAGAGAAAGTAAGAAGTATTCTCCTTGCTGTATTTGGAGGAATTCTTACAGGAAGTACGGCATGTGGATTCCTGGCAGTCCAGATGGTACGGCTTCTGACAGATTCCGGAAGCAGCGGAGCGGCGGCAGTTATGCTGACAGGAATGGCGGCAGGAGCCTTTATGCTGGGAACAGGTATCCTTGGACTGGGGAAGCTCAGGAGATTCAAAAAATATCAGAAAACTCTGGGAAAAAGAACCTACTGTGATCTTACAAAGCTTGCGCAGGCAGTCGGAAAGCCTGTGAAATTTGTAAAAAAAGATCTGAAAAAAATGATCGGAAAGGGCTGGTTTACGGAAGGCTGTTTTGACGGCAGCGAAACCTGCCTGATCACCAGCCGGGAAACCTTTTGCCAGTATCAGGAAATGGAAAAAGCCCTGGAGGAAAAAAAGAAACAGGAGGCTCTCCGCGCACAGGAGGAGTCAGAGCTTTCCTCTGAGGTAAAAGAGGTGCTTGAAAAGGGAAGAAATTATCTGGACAGACTGAGAAAAAGCAACGATGCCATTCCGGGAGAGGAAATTTCTGCCAAGATCTTTAAAATGGAAAAAATCGTGGATCAGATTTTTCAGAGGGCCAAGGCTCATCCGGAGATCATTCCGGATCTGAAGCGGATGATGGATTATTATCTTCCCATGACCGTAAAGCTTCTGGAGGCTTATGAGGATATGGACAGTCAGCCTGTTCAGGGAGAAACCATCCGTTCCTCCAAAAAAGAGATCGAAGATACGCTGGACACTCTGAACGATGCTTTTGCAAAGCTTCTGGATTCTGTTTTTCAGGATACAGCCTGGGACGTTTCCAGTGATATTTCCGTTCTTCATACGTTACTTGCCCAGGAAGGGCTGAAGGACAGTGATTTTAAAATACAGCATTGATCATAAAGGAGAACAAAATGAGCGAAGAATTAAACAAAACAGAAGCGTCAATGCCTTTTCTCACACTGGAGCCGCAGCTGGAACCGGAAGCTCCGGCACAGCCGGAAAATCCTGCCGCTCTTATGGAGGAGACTCCGGATATGGATCCGGTACAGAAGGAAATGGCCCGGATGGAACTGACTTCTGAGGAACAGAAGATGGTGGATTCCTTTGCAGAAAAGATTGATGTGGAAAATACGGCGCAGATTCTTCAGTACGGAGCCGGAACCCAGAAAAAAATGGCGGATTTTTCGGATGAGGCGCTGAAAAATGTAAGAGCTCAGGACCTTGGGGAAGTGGGGGAGCTTCTCACAGACGTGGTAAGTCAGCTGAAGGATTTTGATACGGAAGAAGAAAAGGGATTTTTCGGATTTTTTAAAAAACAGGCAAATAAAATTGAAAATCTGAAAAACAAGTATGACAAGGCAGAGGCAAATGTAGAACGGATCACAGACGTGCTTCAGAAGCATCAGGTACGCCTTCTGAAGGATTCTGCGTTGATGGATAAAATGTATGAACAGAATCTCCTTTATTTCAGGGAGCTTTCCATGTATATTCTGGCAGGAAAAAAACAGCTTTCCGCTGTCAGAAACGGAAAATTAAAAGAGCTTTCCGAAAAGGCCGGATTAAGCGGACTGCCGGAGGATGCGCAGAAAGCCAAGGATCTGGACAGCCAGTGTATCCGTTTTGAGAAAAAGCTCCATGATCTGGAGCTGACGCGGATGATCTCTCTTCAGACAGCGCCTCAGATCCGCCTTGTGCAGAATAATAATACAGTTATGGCAGAGAAGATCCAGACAACTATTGTAAATACCATTCCTCTGTGGAAAAGCCAGATGGTGCTGGCTCTTGGAATCGCTCATTCTACCCAGGCGGCGCAGGCTCAGAGACAGGTATCTGATGTGACAAATGAGCTTTTGCGTAAAAATGCGGAAACGCTTCATATGGCATCTGCAGAAACTGCAAAAGAGTCTGAGCGGGGAATTGTGGATCTGGAAACTCTGAAGCAGACAAATGCAGAGCTGATCCAGACCCTGGATGATGTGATGCGGATACAGAAGGAAGGCAGAGCAAAGCGTCAGGCTGCCGAAGCGGAGATGGCGCGGATGGAAAACGATCTGAAAGCAAAGCTTCTGGAAATCCAGAGATAAAGAAAAAGGGCTGTCACACAGCCGGAAATTCCGGAAAAGCTGTGGCAGTTCTTTGTGTTTCATAATAAATTTTTCAGGAGGAAGATTATGTATCGGGAACATACAAAGGTTATAAAAATCGGAAATAAAAAAATCGGGGGAGGAAATCCTGTTCTTATTCAGTCTATGACAAATACAAGGACAGATGATGTGGAGGCAACCGTAAAGCAGATCCTGGAGCTGGAGGCTGCAGGATGTGAGATCATCCGGTGCGCGGTTCCGGATATGGCGGCGGCAGAGGCGCTTTCTGAGATCAAAAAGCAGATTCACATTCCTCTGGTGGCAGATATTCATTTTGATTACAGGCTGGCTATTGCGGCAATGGAAAACGGAGCAGACAAAATCCGCATTAACCCTGGAAATATCGGAAGCCGGGAGAGAATAAAAGCGGTTGTAGATGTGGCCAGGGAAAGAAATATTCCTATCCGGGTGGGCGTAAACAGCGGTTCTCTGGAAAAGGAGCTGGTGGAAAAATATCACGGTGTCACTGCAGAGGGGCTGGTAGAAAGCGCTCTTGACAAGGTGAGGATCATTGAGGATATGGGATATGACAATCTGGTGATCAGTATTAAATCTTCAGATGTTATGATGTGCGCCAGAGCCCATGAGCTGATCGCAGAAAAGACAAATTACCCTCTTCATGTGGGAATTACAGAGGCAGGAACTTTATATTCCGGCAACATTAAGTCTGCAGTAGGGCTTGGAATCATTCTTTCTCAGGGAATCGGAGATACCATCCGGGTTTCTCTTACCGGAGCGCCTCTGGAGGAGATCAAATCTGCAAAACGGATCCTGAAAACTCTGGGACTTCGAAAAGGAGGGATCGAGGTGGTGTCCTGTCCTACCTGCGGACGTACCAGGATTGACCTGATCGGTCTTGCAAATCAGGTGGAGACAATGGTCCAGGACATCCCTCTTGATATTAAGGTGGCTGTTATGGGCTGCGTGGTAAACGGACCGGGAGAAGCAAAGGAAGCTGATATAGGAATTGCCGGTGGAGTGGGCGTAGGGCTTCTGATCAAAAAGGGAGAGATCATAAAAAAGGTTCCGGAGGATCAGCTTCTGGATACCCTGAGAGAAGAGCTTCTTCACTGGGAAGAATAAGAAAGAGGAAAAAATGGAAAAAGATTTTTTTGACGTATTTCCAAATCTGAAGATCAAGGATCCGCTGCAGGAGCTTCTGGATATGGTAGCTGTCACCAGGGTGTCCTGCAATCCGGATAAGACCAGACTGTGGGTTTATATCAGCAGTGAACGGTGGATCCACAAAAAATATATCATAGAGCTGCAGCAGCAGATTGAAAGACAGTGCTTTCCGGGAATCCAGATGCAGGTAACGGTGATCGAAAAATTCCGTCTGTCCAGACAGTATACGCCGGATAATTTTCTGGAAGTGTACCGGTCCAGCATGGAACTGGAGCTGCGGAATTACAATATGCTGGAATACAATCTTTTTAAACGGTCCAGGATCACTTTTTCCGGCACAGAGGAAATGGATCTGGTGCTTCCGGATTCTGTGATCGCCCGGGAAAAAAGCGAAATCCTTGTGGAATATCTTCATAAGGTATTCTGTGAACGCTGCGGAATGAATCTGAAGATCGAGCTTCAGTTTGAAGAGGCTCAGGAAAGCAAGTACCGGAAAAATGCAGTTCTTCAGATTGAACAGGAAGTGGAAAATGTCCTGAAGCATGCAAAGCTGGATAAAGAGGAAGAAACGCTGAAACAGGAGGAAGCCTCTTCCGGTTCTGACAAAAAAGAGAATAAAAAAGCTTCCGGAAAAGGAAAGCAGGAGAAAAAATCCTTTGACAAAAAGGGACATGGAAGCGACTTCCGGGGTGGATTCCGAAGGGACAGCAATCCGGATGTTATATATGGAAGAGATTTTGAGGGTGAAACCATTCCTCTGGAAAGCATTACAGGGGAAATGGGGGAAGTCATTATACGAGGTCAGGTTCTGGATGTGGAGGCAAGAGAGATCCGGAATGAAAAAACCATTCTTATTTTTCCGGTTACGGATTTTACAGACTCTATTGTGATCAAAATGTTCCTGCGGAACGAGCAGGTTCCGGAAGTAAAAGAAGAGATAAAAAAGGGAGCCTTTCTGAAGCTGAAAGGCGTTACCACCATTGACCGTTTTGACAGTGAACTGACCATTGGTTCCGTTGCCGGAATCAAAAAAATTGCAGACTTTACCAGTACAAGAATGGATACCAGCCCTCAGAAAAGGGTGGAGCTTCACTGCCATACAAAAATGAGCGATATGGACGGCGTTACTGAGGCAAAGGCCCTGGTAAAGCGCGCCTATGAGTGGGGCCATAAAGCCATTGCCATTACTGACCACGGTGTTGTCCAGGCGTTCCCCGAGGCAAATCACTGTTTTGACGCCTGGGGAGGCTGTGTGCCAAAGGATTCTGATTTTAAGGTGCTTTACGGCATGGAAGCATATCTGGTGGATGATCTGAAGGGAATTGTCACCAACAGTAAGGGACAGTCCATGGACGGAAGCTTTGTGGTATTTGATATTGAGACAACAGGATTTTCACCACTGACCTGTAAGATCATCGAAATCGGAGCAGTCCGGGTGGAAAAAGGCGCTGTTACAGACCGGTTTTCCACTTTTGTGAATCCCAAGGTGCCCATTCCCTACCGGATCGAGCAGCTTACCAGTATTAATGACGCAATGGTGATGGACGCTCCGGATATTGAAACCGTTCTTCCGAAGTTTCTGGAATTTTGTGAGGGCGCTGTGATGGTTGCCCACAATGCAGATTTTGATATGAGCTTTATTATAGAAAACTGCAAGCGGCAGGGGCTTGACGATGATTTTACTTACATTGACACAGTGGGAATGGCCCGGTTCCTTCTGCCTGCGCTGAACCGGTTCAAGCTGGACACGGTGGCAAAAGCTGTGGGAGTTTCCCTTGCCCATCACCACAGGGCAGTAGACGATGCTGCCTGTACCGCAGATATTTTTGTGAAATTTGTGGAAATGCTGAGAGAACGGGATATTTTTGATGTGGATGCCCTGAACAGCCAGGGAAATGTATCTGTGGATACCATCAAAAAGCTTCCCACTTACCATGCGGTTATTTTTGCCAGAAATGAGACTGGACGCATTAATCTTTATAAGCTTGTAAGCCAGTCCCACCTGAAATATTACAGGAGAAGGCCAAGAGTTCCCAAAAGTGTTTTTCTGGAGTACAGGGATGGGCTGATCATCGGAAGCGCCTGTGAGGCAGGAGAGCTTTATCAGGCTCTTCTTCGGAACGCGCCGGATCAGGAAATTGCCAGACTGGTGGATTTTTACGATTACCTGGAAATCCAGCCTCTTGGAAACAATGCCTTTATGATCGCCAGTGACAAAAATGATACCGTAAATTCAGAGGCAGACCTGATTGAGCTGAACAAAAAAATCGTAAAGCTGGGCGAGCAGTTTAAAAAGCCAGTGGTGGCAACCTGCGACGTTCATTTTATGGATCCTCAGGACGAGATTTACCGGCGCATTATCATGGCGGGAAACGGATTTTCTGATGCGGATAATCAGGCCCCTCTTTATCTTCGTACCACAGAAGAGATGCTGGAGGAATTTTCCTATCTGGGAAGTGAAAAGGCAGAAGAGGTTGTGATTACCAACACCAATAAGATCGCTGACATGATTGAAAAAATATCGCCTATCCATCCGGATAAATTTCCGCCGGTGATCCCAAACTCCGATCAGGATCTCCGGGATATCTGCTTTAAAAAAGCCCACGAGATCTATGGAGAGAAGCTTCCGGGAATTGTGGAGGAGCGTCTGGAAAAAGAACTGAATTCCATTATTTCCAACGGATATGCGGTTATGTATATCATAGCCCAGAAGCTTGTGTGGAAATCAAATGACGACGGCTATCTGGTAGGCTCCAGAGGATCGGTAGGATCTTCTCTGGCAGCTACCATGTCAGGTATTACGGAGGTCAATCCTCTGCCGCCGCACTATATCTGTCCAAATTGTAAATACAGCGATTTTGATTCACCGGAGGTAAAAAAATTCGGCGGAATGGCAGGCTGTGACATGCCTGACAAAAACTGCCCTCACTGCGGCACAAAAATGATCAAAGAAGGCTTTGACATTCCTTTTGAAACCTTCCTGGGCTTTAAGGGGGACAAGGAGCCGGATATTGACCTTAACTTTTCCGGTGAATATCAGGCAAACGCCCACAAATACACAGAGGTTATTTTTGGAAAAGGGCAGACCTTTAAGGCGGGAACCATCGGTACTCTTGCGGAAAAAACAGCTTTCGGCTATGTGAAAAATTATTTTGAAGAGCATGGTCAGCACAAGCGGTACTGCGAGATCAACAGAATCGTTCAGGGATGCACAGGCATCCGCCGTACCACAGGCCAGCATCCGGGAGGAATCATTGTTCTGCCAAAAGGCGAGGAAATCGAAAAATTCACACCGGTACAGCATCCGGCAAATGACGAAAACAGCGACATCATTACCACGCATTTTGACTATCATTCCATTGACGGAAACCTTCTGAAGCTTGATATTCTGGGACACGATGATCCTACCATGATCCGTATGCTGGAGGATCTGACCGGAAAGAATGCCCAGGAGATCCCTCTTGACAGCAAAGAGGTTATGTCCCTTTTTGCCGGCACAAAAGCCCTGGGCATCACTCCGGAGGATATTGGAGGATGTAAGCTTGGCTGTCTGGGTGTGCCGGAGTTTGGTACAGACTTTGCCATGCAGATGCTTATTGATACTCAGCCAAAGTATTTTTCGGATCTGGTCCGGATCGCGGGACTTGCTCATGGTACGGACGTATGGCTGGGAAATGCCCAGACTTTGATCCAGGAAGGAAAGGCTACCATTTCCACAGCAATCTGTACCCGAGACGATATTATGATCTATCTGATCAGTATGGGAGTGGAGAGCAGCCTTGCATTTACGATCATGGAGAGTGTGCGAAAAGGAAAGGGACTCCGGGACGAGTGGGAGGCTACTATGAGGGAGCATAATGTTCCGGAATGGTATATCTGGTCCTGCAAAAAGATCAAGTACATGTTCCCCAAGGCTCATGCGGCAGCTTATGTTATGATGGCATGGCGAATCGCCTGGTTTAAGGTGTTTATTCCCCTGGCATACTATGCTGCGTTTTTCAGTATCCGCGCAACTGCTTTTTCCTATGAGACCATGTGTATGGGACGGGACAGGCTGGAATATTATCTGGCAGAGCTTCGAAAAAAAGGCGACGAGGCATCAAAAAAAGAACAGGATTCCATCAGGGACATGCGTATCGTCCAGGAGATGTACGCCAGAGGCTTCGAGTTTCTTCCTATTGATATTTACCGTTCCCATGCAAACCGCTTCCAGATCATTGACGGCAAGCTGCTTCCTCCTCTGAACAGCATTGACGGAATGGGAGACAAGGCTGCGGAGGCGGTGGTGGAGGCTGCAAAGCAGGGAAAATTCCTGTCCAAGGATGATTTCCGTGACCGCACCAAGGTCAGTAAGACAGTCATTGATCTTATGGACGATCTGGGGCTGTTCGGAGATATTCCCCAGTCCAATCAGTTCTCCCTGTTTGATGTGGTGTGACTGCCTGACGCTGTTGTTCACACGGTATTGTCCTGTCAGGCTACTGTGATCACCTGACGGATACTGTTTACAGGTCACTGTCCTGGGAGGGGGTGGCATGTATATGCCATCCCGAGAAAGAACCTTAAGATATCCGGAATTACAGGAAGTTTCTGCAGCATGTTATAATATATTACGGAAATATTACAAAACAATTTTCCAACAGGAGACAATTATGAAAAAAGATGAACTTCGCTATTTACAGCGTCTGGCAGAACTGTACCCTACCATTGGGAGAGCTTCTACAGAGATCATTAATCTTCAGTCTATTTTAAATCTTCCAAAAGGAACAGAACATTTCATGTCGGATCTTCATGGAGAGTACGAGGCATTTTCTCATGTTCTCAGGAACGGTTCCGGCGCTGTGCGAAAAAAAATAGACGATGTATTCGGCCATACCTTAAGCAATCATGACAAAAGAGACCTTGCCACCCTGATCTATTATCCAAGAGAAAAAATCCGCCTGGTGAAAAAAACAGAGGAGGATATGGAAAACTGGTACAAGATCACCCTGTATCGTCTGATCGAGGTGTGTAAGACAACTGCATCCAAATATACCAGATCCAAGGTGAGAAAGGCCCTTCCGCCGGATTACGCCTATGTGATAGAGGAGCTGATCACAGAGAAAGCGGAGGTTCTTGACAAGGAAGCTTATTATAATTCCATTGTCAATACTATCATAGAGATCCGCAGGGCAGAAAATTTTATCGTTGCCCTGGCTGAACTGATCCAGCGGCTGGTTGTGGATCATCTTCACATTCTGGGAGATATTTTTGACAGAGGCCCGGGGCCGCATTTTATTATGGACCGGCTGATGGAATACCATTCTCTTGATATTCAGTGGGGAAACCATGATGTTGTGTGGATGGGGGCGGCAGTGGGACAGAGAGCCTGCATTGCCACAGTAGTAAGAAACAGTATCCGCTATGGAAACCTGGATATTCTGGAGGACGGCTATGGGATCAACATGCTTCCGCTGGCCACCTATGCCATGGAAACCTATAAGGATGACCCATGCACAGTGTTCGGGATCAAGGGTGTTTCTGACTACCATTCTCTGGAACAGGAGCTTGGGCGCAAAATGCACAAGGCCATTGCCATGATCCAGTTTAAGCTGGAGGGTCAGCTTTTAAGGGAACGCAGGGAATTTCATATGGAGGATCGCTGCCTTCTTCACAGAATTGATCCGGAAAAGGGAAGCATTGTCATGCCGGACGGAAAGGAATATGCGCTCAGGGACAATCTGTTTCCCACCATTGACTGGGAACATCCCTATGAGCTTACTGCAGGAGAACTGGAAGTTATGGAGCGGCTGGAAGCAGCCTTCCGGAACTGTGAAAAGCTTCAGAATCATATGCGCCTTCTTCTTGACGTGGGAGGCCTGTACAAGATCTATAACGGAAATCTGCTTTTTCATGGCTGCATTCCTCTTAATGAGGACGGAAGCATGAAAGAAGTAGAGGTTTACGGGGAAACTTACAGTGGCAGGGCTCTTTACGATATTCTGGAAAGCTATGTGCGCAGGGCGTTTTTTTCCGTGGATGCAGAGGAACAGAAAAAGGGAAAAGATATTTTGTGGTATATCTGGGCAGGTCCAAATTCGCCGCTGTTCGGCAAGGACAAAATGACAACCTTTGAGCGGTACTTTATAGAGGATAAAGAAATTGCAAAAGAGAAAAAGGGAGCCTACTACCAGCTTCTGGAAAAGGAGGAGGTAGTGGATCGCATGCTTTTGGAGTTTGGTCTGGATCCGGCAAAAAGCCACATTATCAACGGTCATGTTCCGGTGCATCAGATCGAGGGGGAAAGCCCGGTAAAATGCGGAGGCAAGGTGATCGTCATTGACGGCGGTCTGTGCAAGGCGTATCAGAAGGTAACCGGAATCGCAGGCTACACTCTGATCTATAACTCTTACGGCCTGTTTCTTGCAGCCCATGAGCCGTTTACCTCTGCGGAGGAGGCGGTTTCCAAAGGGAATGACATTGTATCCAGCCAGATGGCTGTGCATTATTCTTCAAAAAGGCGTCTTGTAGGGGATACAGACAACGGGAAAGCTTTGCGGGAAAGGATACAGGAACTTACCCGTCTTCTTGAAGCCTACAGGAAAGGTATTATAAAAGAAACAAAATAAAGGCTTTACTTATTTTTACTGTTTTTATATAATGATGCTTGCAGTAAATACGGAAGATCAAACTAGGGATTGCCGGTCTGAGACAGACTGGTGATTACTCAGCTTCACGTAGCGAAAAAACATAATAAGGAGAGAACAGAATTATGGGCGGAATTTTTGGAGTAGCTTCAAAGTCCAGCTGTGTGCTGGATCTGTTTTTCGGAATTGACTATCATTCTCATCTGGGAACAAGAAGGGGAGGAATGGCTGTATATGATCCGGCAAAGGGATTTGACAGAGCCATTCATAATATTGAGAATTCCCCGTTCCGTACAAAGTTTGACAGAGACGTATCAGAGCTTCAGGGCAATCTTGGAATTGGATGCATTTCTGACAATGAGCCTCAGCCTCTGCTGGTACGTTCTCATCTTGGGAATTTTGCCATTACAACAGTAGGTAAGATCAATAATATGGAAGAGCTTGTGGAGCATTCTTTTAAAAACGGCAGCACACATTTTCTGGAAATGAGCGGCGGAAATGTGAATCCTACAGAAATGGTTGCATCTCTGATCAATCAGAAGTCAACTATGGTAGAGGGAATCCGCTATGCACAGGAAATGATAGACGGATCTATGACCATGCTGATCCTGACTCCAAAGGCACTTTTTGCAGCCAGAGATCGTCTTGGAAGAACTCCTCTTATTATTGGAAAAAAAGACGGTGCTCGGTGTGTTTCCTTTGAAAGCCATGCGTACATCAACCTGGGCTATGAAGATGAAAAGTCTCTGGGACCGGGCGAGATCGTGGCAGTGACTCCGGAAGGAATTGAAACTCTGCAGAAGCCCGGAGACAAAATGCGTATCTGTTCTTTCCTCTGGGTATACTATGGATATCCTACTTCCACCTATGAGGGGGTAAATGTAGAGGAAATGCGCTATAAATGCGGTGATATGCTGGCAGAGCGTGATTTTGGAGAGGTAAAACCTGATATTGTGGCAGGTGTTCCGGATTCCGGAATTGCCCATGCCATTGGTTATGCAAACCGTTCCGGAGTGCCGTTTGCCCGTCCGTTTATTAAATACACCCCTACCTGGCCGCGTTCCTTTATGCCAACCCAGCAGAGCCAGAGAAATCTGATCGCCAGAATGAAGCTGATCCCTGTTCACAGACTGATCAAGGATAAAAGCCTTCTGATGATCGATGATTCCATTGTAAGGGGAACCCAGCTTCGCGAAACTTCAGATTTCCTTTACAGCAACGGAGCCAAAGAGGTACATATCCGTCCGGCCTGCCCGCCGCTTTTGTACGGATGTAAATATCTGAATTTTTCCCGCTCAAAATCCGAGATGGATCTGATCACAAGAAGAGTGATCGCAAAGCGGGAAGGTGACAATGTGGATGAAAAAACTCTTGCGGACTATGCAAATCCGGATTCTGAGAATTATAAGGGAATGCTGGAGGATATCCGCAAAGAGCTGAACTTTACGACCCTGAAATACCATCGTCTTGACGATCTTGTGGCTTCTATTGATATTGAGCCGTGCAAGCTTTGTACTTATTGCTGGAGCGGCAAGGAATAAAGAACTGCCATAAGAAATCAGTTATGAAGGGTATGTGCAGAACAGAGGTGAAACAGAATGAGAAGAAAACGAGAGATACTGAAAATACTGCTCTGTGTACTGACTGCGGTTTTTATAATGGTAAGCGCCGCAGCGCTGCTTCTTGTAGGCCTTCGGACCAGTGCACAGAAGGAGCAGAAAAAACAGGAGGCGCTGGAAGCACTGGAAAACAGGCCTACCGTTGCCCCTACCCTTGCGGTATCCGTAACGCCTTCTCCCACACCGAGACCCACGGCAACGCCTACACCGATTCCGACAGTGGTGGCTGCCTTTAATCCGGATGATTTCTGGAATGAATGGTACAGTACAGACGGAACCGTGACAATGAATATTTATAATATCAGTCTGGATACCGTATCCTTCAGTTTTTCTCAGACGGACCGCAATCAGACCCAGACAGTGACGGCAGATGTAACCGCTGAGGTTGCCGGCAATGCGGCAAAATTTTATTTTTCCGATTCAGCCGGAAACAGTTCATCCGGGAATCTGATTTTTGACAATGGACAGCTTTATGTAAAGATCGTGACCAGCGAACCGGTATCTGCTGTTTTCCCAAGTGTGGACTGTATTATGAGCCGGAATCAGGTTCAGCTTGTACCTGATCCTACGGCAACGCCAACGCCGATGCCTCAGGATCAGCAGATCAGCCAGACTGGAGAATATTTCTTCCCGGAAAGCAACAGCAGGTATCTGACAGATGATGAGGTATCCGTGTATTCGTCAGCTCAGCTTGAGCTTGCAAAAAATGAGATCTATGCCCGCCACGGAAGGATCTTTGTGACCCAGAGTATTGCAGATTATTTTAACGGCAAATCCTGGTATCAGGGAACCGTGGATCCGGATACCTTTGACGCTCAGCAGGGTTCCATTTTTAATGAATATGAGATTGCAAATATCCAGAAAATTGAGGAATGGGAAATGCTGAAAAGGGCAGCAGGAAACTGATCATAAATCATATCATGAAACAAAAAGGCATGTATGGAAAACCATAGGTGCCTTTTTTGGTATCAGGCGGGATTTGGAATATCGCCACATTTCCGTGGCTGGGGCTTGTGTTTCCAGGGCTTCAGCCCTATAATAAAAGAACAGACAAATCATCTTTTCAATTTCTATTTCTTACACAGCAGTTCTGCTGGAATTTCCATTTGTAGTTATTCTTTAAAAGTACAGCTTTATTTTTTCGTGAAAAACAGGATCAGGGACTGATTTTCGCAGAAAGGAGTGTTATGTTTGCAGCAGTATTATCTGCAGTGATCCTCGGTATGGAAGTACATCCGGTACAGGTGGAGGCCGATGTAAGCGACGGATTGCCGTCTTTTACTATGGTGGGCTTTCCCTCTGTTCAGGTAAAGGAGGCTCAGGACAGGGTGAGGACAGCCTTTAAAAACAATGAGATCGCGCTTCCGCCAAAAAGGATCACAGTGAATTTTGCCCCGGCTGATATAAAAAAAGAAGGAGCGGGATTTGATGTTCCGGTAGCGGCAGCCGTACTGGCCGCTTCCGGCATTCTGGAGCCGGAAGTTTTAAAGGGAGTCATGTTTGCGGGAGAATTAAGCCTTAATGGGGAAATTCATGCGATTCCCGGAATTCTTCCTATTGTTATAAGGGCAAGAGAAGAAAAGTGCCGGCTGTGCATTGTCCCCTGGGGGAATATGAGAGAAGCCTGTCTGGTGCCGGATATGAAAATCATAGGGGTAAAAAATTTAAAGGAGCTGATCATTTTTCTGAAAGCTCCCGGGAAGTACAGACAGCCCTGTATCAGACAGGAAACAGAGCAGCCGGGACAGGAACTGGATTTCAGTGAGATCCGGGGACAGGAATCTTTAAGAAGGGCAGTGGAAATTTCTGTAAGCGGATTCCATAATCTTCTGATGATCGGACCGCCGGGAGCAGGAAAAACCATGGTGGCAAGACGGATACCGGGAATCATGCCGCCTCTGACCTTTGAGGAAAGTCTGGAGCTGACTAAAATCTACAGTATTGCAGGGCTTCTTTCTCCCACGGATCCTCTGGTAAGGCAGCGGCCTTTCCGAAGTCCTCATCACTCCAGTCCGGCTCCTGCCCTTGCGGGCGGCGGGCGTAATCCAAGACCGGGGGAGATCACGCTGGCCCACAGGGGCGTTCTGTTTCTGGATGAGATGCCGGAATTTTCCAGAAGAACCCTGGAAATCCTGCGGCAGCCTCTGGAAGACCGGGTAATACGGATTTCAAGAGTATACGGAACCTATACCTTTCCTGCTGATTTTATCCTGTGCGCAGCAATGAATCCCTGTCCCTGCGGGTATTATCCGGATATGAACCGGTGCCGGTGCACGTCCGGGCAGGTAAGCCGGTATCTGAATAAGATCAGTCAGCCGCTTCTTGACCGTCTGGATCTCTGTGCAGAGGCAGAACCCGTAAGCTTTTCCAGTCTGAACGGAAAACAGGGGGAAGCATCGGACCGGATCAGGAAACGAGTGGAAAAGGTTCATGAAATCCAGAGAAATCGCTATCAGAATGAAAATATTCAGTTTAACGGGGAACTGAAAGGAAACATGATTGAAGCTTATTGCCGGACGGATGATCAGGGGAAAGCGCTTCTGGAAGCAGCTTTTGACAGAATGGATTTCAGCGCCAGAGCATACCACAGGATACTGAAGGTTTCCCGAACCATTGCCGACATGGAAGGCTCGAAGCTGATAAAAAAAGAGCATATAGGAGAAGCGCTGTCCTACCGGGCCTTTGACAAAAAATACTGGTCGTGAACAGAAAAATAAAAAGTCATAAAAAAACGGGAGAAGGGGTATTTTATATGGAAAGAAATCACTCAGACAATATCAGATGTATCGAAAAAGGCCAGCCGGAATATCCGGAAAAACTGAAAGCCTATGACCACATGCCGGAAAAGCTTTACATAAAAGGAAGGCTGCCGGATCCGGAAAGACCCTGTGCTGCAGTTGTGGGAGCAAGAATGTGCAGTCCCTACGGAAGAATCCAGGCGTTTCAGTATGCAAAGACGCTGGCAGAAGCAGGAGTGCAGATCATAAGCGGAATGGCAACAGGAATCGATTCGGAAGGACACAGAGGAGCGCTTGCAGGAGGGATGCCCACCTGGGCAGTTCTGGGAAACGGACCGGATGTCTGTTATCCGGCAGCAAACCGGAATCTTTATGAAAGGATTTTGAGAGAAAAGGGAGGAATCCTCAGTGAATATCCTCCGGGCACTCAGCCGAGAAATTATCATTTTCCTGCAAGGAACAGAATTTTAAGTGCGCTGTCAGATCTTGTTCTTGTAGTGGAGGCAAAAGAAAAGAGCGGTTCCCTTATTACAGCCCAGTGGGCGCTGGAACAGGGAAAGGCAGTTTTTGCCCTTCCGGGTCCTGTAAATGAAGAACTGAGCAGGGGCTGTCACAGGCTGATCTATGACGGCGCAGGGCTGGCATACAAGCCGGAAGTGCTTCTGGAAGAACTTGGGATAAATTGTAAAAATACCGTAAAATCATCTGAAAAAAAGAACTTAGGACTTGCAAGTGATTTGAATATGGTGTATAGTTGTCTCGATTTACGACCAAAATCCAGGGACAGTATTATGCAGGAAACAGGGCTTTCTGCTGAAAAAACAGGGAGTATTCTTGTAGAATTAAGTATCCTGGGACTGATCAGAGAAATCAGCAGACATTATTATGTGAAAATTCAGACATAAGTGATTTTGATAAATAGGAGAGGTAGCATGGCAAAATATCTGGTGATCGTGGAGTCACCTGCAAAGGTAAAAACAATTAAGAAGTTTCTGGGGAGTAATTATGACGTACAGGCATCTAACGGACATGTAAGAGATTTTCCGAAAAGTCAGTTTGGAATTGATGTGGAAAATGACTTTGAGCCCAAATATATAACCATCCGCGGAAAGGGAGAGCTTCTGGCAGGGCTGCGCAAGGCGGCAAAAAAGGCTGACAAAATTTATCTGGCAACTGACCCTGACCGTGAGGGAGAGGCTATTTCCTGGCATCTGATGCAGGCGTTAAAGGAAGATCCGAAAAAAATGCGCAGGATCACCTTTAATGAGATCACCAAAACAGCAGTCAAAAATTCAATCAAACAGCCAAGAGAGCTGGACATGAATCTTGTGGATGCACAGCAGGCCAGAAGAATGCTGGATCGTATGGTAGGTTACAGCATCAGCCCGCTGCTCTGGGCAAAGGTAAAAAGAGGCCTGAGCGCAGGACGTGTGCAGTCAGTGGCGCTTCGGATCATCTGCGACAGAGAGGAAGAGATCAATTCCTTTATTCCCGAGGAATACTGGAGCCTTGAGGGAGCGTTTAAAATCCGTGGGGAAAAGAAGCCTCTTCAGGCAAAATTCTATGGAACAGACAAAAAGCTTCCGATTCACAATAAGGCAGAAATGGACGAGATCCTGAAAAAGCTGGAAAACGCAGAATATCAGGTGACAGAAGTAAAAAAAGGAGAGAGGATCAAAAACGCTCCTCTTCCGTTTACCACCAGTACACTGCAGCAGGAGGCAGCCAAGACACTTAATTTTTCCACTCAGAAAACTATGCGTCTGGCTCAGCAACTTTATGAGGGTATTGATATCAAGGGAAACGGCACAGTGGGTATCATCACCTATCTGCGTACGGATTCTACAAGAATCTCACAGGAGGCTGATGAGGCCGCAAGAGCATATATCGGAGATCAGTATGGAGAACGCTATGTGGCAGAGGGCGGAAAGGCAGTTAAAAAGGATCAGAAGATCCAGGATGCCCATGAGGCGATCCGCCCCACAGACATTGCAAGAACTCCGGTAATGCTGAAGGAATCTCTTTCAAGAGATCAGTTCCGCCTTTATCAGCTTATATGGAAACGATTCACTGCAAGCAGAATGGCGCCGGCACGTTATGAAACCACTTCTGTAAAGATTGGCGCAGGAGAATATACGTTTACAGTATCTGCGTCAAAGGTAGTATTTGACGGCTTTATGTCCGTGTATGTGCAGGATGATGACAATAAGAAAGGAAACGTCCTCAGCCAGAGTCTGGAAAAAGGCATGGAGCTTGAACTGCTGGAGCTTAAGCCGGAACAGCATTTTACCCAGCCGCCGGCTCATTACACAGAAGCCTCTCTTGTAAAGGCACTGGAGGAACAGGGAATCGGCCGTCCAAGTACCTATGCGCCTACCATTACCACCATCATCAGCCGCCGTTATGTGTCAAAGGAGCAGAAAAACCTGTATATGACAGAGCTGGGCGAGGTAGTGAATAATATTATGAAGCAGGCATTTCCAAGTATTGTGGACGTTCATTTTACAGCCATGATGGAAGGTCTTCTGGACTGTGTGGAAGCAGGAACTGTTCAGTGGAAAACTGTTGTGCGTAATTTCTATCCGGATCTGAAAAAGGACGTGGATGCAGCAGAGCAGGAACTGGAAAAGGTAGATATCCAGGATGAGGTGACAGATGTGGTATGTGACCTCTGCGGGCGGAATATGGTGATCAAATATGGTCCTCATGGAAGATTTCTTGCCTGTCCGGGATTTCCGGACTGCAGAAATACCAAACCTTATTATGAGAAAATTGGTGTTGCATGTCCGAAATGCGGCAAGGATGTTGTTCTGAAAAAAACGCAGAAGGGAAGAAAATATTACGGCTGTGAGGATAATCCGGAATGTGATTTCATGTCCTGGCAGAAACCGTCTGACAAAAAATGTCCGGTATGCGGCAGCTATATGGTAGAAAAAGGAAACAAGCTGGTGTGCAGCCAGGAGACCTGCGGTTATGTGGAGCAGAAAACAAAGCAGGAAGATTGAAAAATTTCACAATAAATTTAAAAAGGAAATATATTCAGAATAGGCAGGCAAAATTGAAAAAACATAAAAATGTCTTGTAATTTTGGAAAAAAGCGTGTAATATAAACTCATCAGGACATTTATGTAGAAAATACAGGAGAGATGAGAAAAGGAGGCCAGTATGAGCGTTCAGTTGTTAGACAGAACAAGAAAGATCAATAAACTTTTGCACAACAGCAGCTCCAGCAAGGTAGTGTTTAATGATATCTGCCAGGTACTGATGGAGACTTTAAGTTCTAATATACTGGTGTTGAGCAAAAAGGGCAAGGTGCTGGGCGTCAGCTTATGCCCGGGTGTACAGGAAATCACAGAGCTGATCGAGGATAAAGTCGGCGGACATGTAGATACTCTTTTGAATGAAAGATTTTTAGGAGTTTTATCAACAAAAGAGAATGTAAATCTTCAGACACTTGGTTTTGAGCATGTGGACAGCCGGTGTCAGGGCATCATCAATCCTATTGATATTGCCGGAGAGCGCCTTGGAACTGTGTTTATGTACAGGGATGACAAGCCATATGATATTGAGGACATTATTGTCAGTGAATACGGAACAACTGTGGTTGGTCTGGAAATGATGCGCGCAGTCCATGAAGAGAATGCAGAAGAAGACAGAAAGCAGCAGGTAGTAAAATCAGCATTTAATACCTTATCCTTCTCAGAGCTGGAAGCGATCATCCATATTTTCGATGAGCTGGACGGAGAAGAGGGTATTCTTGTAGCCAGCAAGATTGCAGACAGAGTGGGGATCACCAGATCAGTGATTGTTAATGCGCTGCGTAAATTTGAGAGCGCAGGCGTGATCGAGTCCCGTTCTTCAGGAATGAAGGGAACCTATATCAAGGTTCTGAATGAAGTAATTTTTGATGAGCTGGAAGAGATCAAAGCACAGCGAAACAAAAAATCATAAAACAGTGTGAATAAACAATATTTATCAGGCAGGAGCGGAAATGCTCCTGCCTTTTTTGGCTCTTTGTCAAGAGGCGGGGGGAATAGTTGCTTTATGGGAAAGTTTGACATTTGTCAGATTCCTGTTGCAGGGGGACAAAGCAGTTTTATTGGAAAAAGATTGTACGAGATAACAGGACAGCCCGGAATATAAAGTATTGGATAAGGGAGATCAGAAACTGCAGTTTGGAATTTTACGGAAATTTGAAAGCATCTGAACTTTGAACAGTTTGCAGTCAGGATTATGGCCATTAATGGGGAAAGTCAGGAAATCAGAATATGGAACAGACATGGCGCAGATTTATAAAAAAATAAGAAGATAAGAAAAAACAAGAAAATAAGAGTAAATAAGAGATAATAAAAGTATATATCTATTTATATGACCGTGAAAAGAGTTGCGAAATGGGAGGCAATTCAATAATATAAGGACAGTGATTAGCACTCGAATGAAATGAGTGCTAGCAACAGATTGCGACAAATAAAAGGAGGAAATAGATCATGAAATTAGTACCTTTAGGTGACAGAGTTGTATTAAAACAGTTAGAAGCAGAAGAGACAACAAAATCCGGCATCGTGCTTCCGGGTCAGGCTCAGGAAAAACCGCAGCAGGCAGAAGTTATTGCAGTAGGTCCTGGCGGAATGGTAGACGGCAAAGAAGTAAAAATGGAAGTTGCTGCAGGAGATCAGGTTATTTATTCCAAATATGCAGGAACAGAAGTTAAGCTTGACGGCGAAGAGTACATCATTGTAAAACAGAGCGATATTTTAGCAGTTGTTAAATAAAACACAGACAGGAATACTGGATGAATCCCTATACAGAGAAGGGCGAAACCAGTGAAAATGGTGTTTCTTTAAAAGTTTTGTATCTTATAAAAGACTAGGAGGAATTTTCATCATGGCAAAAGAAATCAAATTTGGTGCAGAAGCAAGAGCCGCACTTGAAAATGGTGTAAACCAGCTTGCAAATACAGTAAGAGTAACACTTGGACCGAAAGGAAGAAACGTTGTACTTGACAAATCTTTCGGCACTCCGCTTATCACAAACGACGGTGTGACTATTGCAAAAGAAATCGAGCTTGAGGACGGATTTGAGAACATGGGAGCACAGCTGATCAAAGAAGTTGCTTCCAAAACAAACGATGTTGCAGGCGACGGTACTACAACAGCTACTGTTCTGGCACAGGCTATGGTTCATGAAGGTATGAAGAACCTTGCAGCAGGAGCAAACCCGATCATCCTTCGTAAAGGAATGAAAAAAGCAACTGATACAGCAGTAAAAGCAATTCAGGAAATGAGCCAGACAATCAGCGGAAAGAAACAGATTGCAAACGTAGCTGCAATTTCTGCAAGTGACGAGGAAGTTGGCCAGCTTGTTGCAGACGCTATGGAAAAAGTTTCCAAAGACGGCGTTATCACAGTAGAAGAGTCCAAGACCATGCATACAGAGCTTGACCTTGTAGAAGGTATGCAGTTTGACCGTGGATATATTTCCGCTTACATGTCTACAGATATGGAAAAAATGGAAGCAAACCTTGAAGATCCGTACATTCTGATCACAGACAAGAAGATCAGCAATATTCAGGAGATCCTTCCACTTCTGGAGCAGATCGTTCAGGCAGGCGCAAAACTGCTTATTATCGCAGAGGACGTAGAGGGCGAGGCTCTTACAACTCTTATTGTAAACAAATTAAGAGGAACCTTCCAGGTAGTTGCTGTTAAGGCTCCGGGATATGGCGACAGAAGAAAAGAAATGCTTCAGGATATCGCTATCCTTACAGGCGGTCAGGTAATCTCCGACGAGCTTGGTCTGGATCTGAAAGAGGCTACTATGGAGCAGCTTGGACGTGCAAAATCCGTTAAAGTTGCAAAAGAAAATACTGTTATCGTTGACGGCTGCGGCGACAAAAAAGCGATTGCTGACCGTGTTGCTCAGATCCGCGGACAGATTGAGGAAACAACCTCTGAATTTGATAAAGAAAAATTACAGGAAAGACTTGCAAAACTGGCAGGCGGCGTAGCAGTTATCCGTGTAGGCGCAGCAACTGAGACAGAGATGAAAGAGGCAAAACTCCGTCTTGAGGACGCTCTTGCAGCTACAAGAGCAGCTGTTGAGGAAGGTATCATCGCAGGCGGCGGTTCTGCATACATTCATGCATCCAAGAAGGTTGCAGAGCTTGCAGCAACTCTTGAAGGCGACGAGAAGACTGGTGCAAACATTATCCTGAAGGCTCTGGAAGCTCCTTTATTCCACATTTCTGCAAATGCAGGTCTGGAAGGCTCTGTGATCATCAACAAAGTAAGAGAGTCTGAGCCGGGAGTCGGATTTGACGCTCTGAATGAAGAATATGTAAACATGGTAGAGTCCGGAATCCTGGATCCTGCAAAGGTTACAAGAAGCGCTCTTCAGAACGCAACAAGTGTTGCATCTACTTTACTGACAACAGAGTCTGTTGTTGCAACCATTAAGGAAGATACTCCTGCAATGCCGGCAGGAAATCCTGGAATGGGAATGATGTAACAGAAATATTTTATAAAAAGGAATCGGCGTCATAGACGCTGATTCCTTTTTATGTTAGAATAAAAATATTATTATACAAGCACGAGCCGTGTCTCGTAAGGAGAGTGAATTATGAGTGAACTGTACTCGGAATTCCTTGTGAAAAAGGAATCCACATTTAAGGATGCCCTGATTAAATTCGGAATGATCGGACTGACTGTAGTGGCTGCGGCAGCAGGACTTTTTCTGAATCCGCTGCTTCTGATCGTTGCCATTGGTCTGGGCGTGGCATGTTATTTTATTATCCCAAAAACAGATCTTGAGTATGAATATCTGTTTGTAAACGGGGAACTGGATATTGATAAGATCATGGCAAAATCAAAAAGAAAAAGAGTAAAATCTCTGAATCTTACAGAGGCAGACCTGATCGCTCCTCTGAATTCTCACAGAATGGATTATTATAACGGCAACCAGAAAATGAAGGTTCTGGACTATTCTTCAGGAAATCCGGACCACAAAAGATTCGGCATCATCATTCGTGACGGAGGCGAAGCCTGTAAGGTGATCGTAGAGCCGGACGATGCCATGGCAAATGCTATAAAAAATTCAGCGCCCAGCAAAGTTTTTTTGGATTGACACCGTATTTTTTTTTTGCTACACTATGAATCAAACTCAAAATATCATGCAGGTGTGAATAAGCACATCCTGCAAAAATTACATACAAGGGAGGAAAAAATACAATGGGTACAATTATCGGTGAAGGCATTACATTTGACGATGTACTGTTAGTTCCTGCGTATTCAAAGGTGATTCCGAACCAGGTGGATGTAACAACCTGGCTGACTAAAAAGGTGAAGCTGAACATTCCGCTTATGAGCGCGGGAATGGATACAGTTACCGAGCACCGCATGGCTATCGCTATGGCAAGACAGGGCGGTATCGGTATCATTCACAAAAATATGTCTATCGAGGCGCAGGCAGATGAGGTAGATAAGGTAAAACGTTCTGAAAACGGCGTTATTACAGATCCATTTTATTTATCCGCAGAGCATACTCTGAAAGATGCCAATGATCTTATGGCAAAATACCGTATTTCCGGTGTTCCGATCACAGAAGGAAAGAAACTGGTAGGTATCATTACCAACCGTGATCTGAAATTTGAGACAGACTTCTCAAGAAAGATCGGCGAGTGCATGACTTCCGAAGGTCTGATCACTGCCAAGGAAGGAATTACTCTGGAGGAAGCAAAAAAGATCCTTGCAAAATCCCGTAAAGAAAAATTACCCATTGTAGATGATAACTTCAACTTAAAAGGCCTGATCACCATTAAGGATATTGAAAAACAGATCAAATATCCTCTGGCTGCAAAGGATGAGCAGGGACGTCTTCTCTGCGGTGCGGCAGTTGGTATCACATCCAATGTTCTTGCAAGAGTTGAGGCTCTTGTAAAAGCAAGCGTAGACGTGATCGTAGTTGATTCTGCTCACGGTCATTCTGAGAATATTTTAAGGGCCGTACGCGAAATGAAAGAGGCGTATCCGGATCTTCAGGTAATTGCAGGAAACGTTGCCACAGGAGCTGCTACCAAGGCTCTGATAGAGGCTGGTGTTGACGCAGTTAAGGTTGGTATCGGACCTGGTTCTATCTGTACTACCCGTGTGGTTGCAGGTATTGGTGTTCCTCAGATCACAGCTGTTATGGACTGCTATGAGGTTGCAAATCGTTATGGAGTGCCGATCATTGCAGACGGCGGAATCAAATATTCCGGAGATATTACCAAATCCATTGCAGCAGGCGCCAACGTATGTATGATGGGAAGCATGTTTGCCGGATGTGACGAGAGCCCGGGAACATTTGAGCTGTATCAGGGACGTAAATTCAAGGTATACCGTGGAATGGGCTCCATTGCAGCAATGGAGAACGGCAGCAAGGACCGTTACTTCCAGCAGGATGCTAAGAAGCTTGTTCCGGAAGGCGTAGAGGGTCGTGTAGCTTACAAGGGCCATGTGGAAGACACTGTTTACCAGTTGATCGGCGGACTTCGTGCAGGTATGGGATATTGCGGAGCTGAGAATATCGAAGCGCTGAAGACAACAGGCAAGTTTATTAAGATTTCAGCAGCTTCCTTAAAAGAGTCTCATCCTCATGATATCCACATCACAAAAGAGGCTCCGAACTACAGTGTAGACGAATAATCAGGAATTTTTGTTCTTGAAAAAAACAAAAAATATGATATGATAATAATAACGACTGCATGACTGGCGGAAAACAGGAATTACCTGTGGGGAGTGCAGTAAGTGATAAGCCGACCGCCTGGGCAGCCTGAAATACAGACTACCTGGGCGGTTTGTTTTATTTTTAACAGAAAACGCAGCATGGAGCCAGGACAGCGCGTTTATATAATGATTTTTTAGAAAAAAGGAGATCAGACTATGGAAATGATATCACTGGAAAATGAACTGAAAAATAATTCTTATCCGGGAAGAGGAATCATCCTCGGCCGTTCTCTTGACGGAACAAAAGCAGTGGCAGCATACTTTATTATGGGAAGAAGCGAGAACAGCAGAAACCGCGTGTTTGTCACAGAAGGAGAGGGAATCCGTACACAGGCATTTGATCCGTCCAAGCTTACAGATCCAAGCCTGATCATTTATGCTCCGGTACGTGTTCTTGGAAACAAGACTATTGTTACCAACGGAGATCAGACAGATACTATTTATGAAGGCATGGACAGACAGATGACCTTTGAACAGTCCTTAAGATGCCGCGAATTTGAGCCGGACGGACCTAATTATACACCTCGTATTTCCGGTGTGATGCATATTGAAAACGGCAATTACAGCTATGCAATGTCTATTCTGAAAAGCGATAACGGAAATCCGGACGCATGTCTTCGTTATACCTTTGCCTACGAAAAAGCAATTCCGGGAGAAGGACGGTTTATTCACACATATAAATGCGATGGAAATCCTCTTCCAAGCTTTGAGGGAGAGCCGAAGCTGGTTCAGATTCCAAATGATATGAAAGAGTTTACAGATCTTCTCTGGAACAGTCTTAATGAAGAAAATAAGGTTTCTCTGTTCGTGCGCTATATTGACATTGCAACAGGTAAATATGAAACAACTATTGTAAATAAGAACAAATAAGGAGGATGCAGTAATGAATGAATTACAGTTAAAATACGGATGCAATCCAAACCAGAAACCTTCCAGAATCTATATGAATGACGGAAGCGAGCTTCCTATTAAGGTTCTTTCCGGAAAACCCGGATATATTAATTTCCTGGATGCCTTTAACGGCTGGCAGCTTGTAAGAGATCTGAAAAAAGCAACCGGACTTGCAGCAGCTGCTTCTTTTAAGCATGTTTCTCCGGCAGGCGCTTCCGTGGGACTTCCTCTTACAGAGACACTGGCAAAGATCTACTGGGTGGATGATATGAACTGGAAAGAGTTTTCCCCAATTGCCTGCGCTTATGCAAGAGCAAGAGGCGCTGACCGTATGTCCTCCTTTGGAGATTTTATTTCCCTGTCTGACGTCTGCGATAAAGATACAGCGCTTCTTATTAAAAGAGAGGTTTCCGATGGTGTGATCGCTCCGGGATATACAGAGGAGGCTCTGGAAATCCTGAAAGCCAAGAAAAAAGGCAATTACAATGTTATTGAGATCGATCCTGATTTTGTTCCGGCTCCCCTGGAACACAAGGAAGTATTCGGCGTTACATTTGAACAGGGAAGACAGGAGCTTGAGATCAATGATGAACTGATCGCGAATATCGTAACTGAGAATAAAGAGCTTACAGAAGAAGCAAAGCGTGATCTGAAAATTTCTCTGATCGTTCTGAAATACACTCAGTCCAATTCTGTATGCTTTGTAAAAGACGGACAGGCCATCGGCGTAGGCGCAGGACAGCAGTCACGTGTACACTGTACCAGACTGGCAGGCCAGAAAGCAGATAACTGGTTCCTCCGTCAGAGCCCTCAGGTTCTGAACCTTCCGTTTAAAGAGGGAATCAGCCGCGCGGAAAGAGACAATGCCATTGACGTTTATATTGGCGAGGAATATATGGATGTTCTTGCTGACGGCGCATGGGAGAGAATTTTTGCAGAGAAGCCGGAAGTGTTTACAAGAGAGGCAAAACGTGCATGGCTGGATCAGCTGACTGATGTAACCCTGGGATCTGATGCATTCTTCCCGTTCAGCGATAATATTGAAAGAGCTCATAAGAGCGGCGTGAAATATATTGCTCAGCCAGGCGGATCTGTAAGAGATGAGGATGTAATTGCAACCTGCGATAAATATGGTATGGCAATGGCATTTACAGGAATCAGATTGTTCCATCACTAAAAATTTTATATTTAAGGATATATAAGAACAGGGCGGCTTGTACAGCCGCCCTGTTCTTATGTTATAAAAAATCATATTTTTGCCTGAGTCAGGAAATGTTTTTTAACATTTTTATTGCATGAGATTTAAAGCCATTCCATTCCAAAAGTATTTTTTCGTGTGGGATAAATCCCTGTTTTTTCCAAAAGCCAAGAGAATTATCCTGATAATCATATACAACATCAATTCGAACTTTTGTGGAACCTTCTGATCTGAAAAGATTTTCTAACTGACAATAGATTCTGCTTCCAAATCCCTTTTCTTTATAGTTTGCATCAAGCATAAACAGAGACAGATAAGTTTCCTCTGCTGTTTTAAAATCACTTATGGCAATGATGTTATTTTCAGGAGTTTTTGCAACAACAGATTTGAAGCCTATTTTTTTCATTTTATACAGTTCACGGGCTATAAAGTCTTTAGAAATATATGTAGTACCTATATGACTTTTTAAAAAAGAAGGATTTGAGTTATAGATAGACAGAATTTTATGAAGGTCATGTTCAGTTATTTCATCTATGCTGAAAGTGTACACAGTTAATTGCCTCCCGGTATTGTTTATCTGGATAGAAAATATAGTACATGATTTAGAATTTATAAAAATAAAAACCAGAACAAAAACTGTTCTGGTTTAGAAGAGCGATAGACGGGGCTCGAACCCGCGGTCTCGACCTTGGCAAGGTCGCGCGTTACCAACTACGCCACTATCGCATGCTTTGAAGCTGTTCTGTGAGGTGTTTCCCTCGCTGACAAAACATACTATACCAGATAGAATTGTATTTGTCAAATGTTTTTTTGAAATTTTTTAAAAAATTCATCAAAAAATTTTCCGGGAAATTTCCGAAGCTTCCGTGTTTGTAAAACTGTATAAATGTGAAACCAGACTCTGGATGCAGACTGCCATGGATAGCCTGTATCCGGCCGTATCCTCCTGGATTCAGCAGGCATTTATTCATAAAAGGAAGATTGTATGGTGCGGATCCAGCTTGTGTGTCGGAAGTTATTTATAAAAATTTAAGAATTGAAAAGAACAATTTGTGCTATAATACAAACATCAAGATTTCTTTTTCCGGAGTTCATCCGGTAAGTTCCCATTTTATTTTTTATAAATGAGCAAATATCAAATTCTACACAATAGAATCCGTAATATACGGACATAAAAGAAAGATCAGGCTGTATATGTGTATGTTATAAAGACAAATTCGCGAGTATTTTTGTGCACTTTTTCAAAGTTGTTCATTAAGATATATGAAAAGATCAGACATGTAATTTGTGCGCCTGGAAAGAGGAGGAGATCATATCGAATTAACCGGAATTATTTTAAAAGGGCGTTATTGTATTATGGAAAGGATCGGCAGGGGTGGAGAGGGGGATCTTTATCTTGCAAGAGATCTGGAGCTTGGCATATACCGGGCGGTAAAGGAACTTCCTGCTGAGAAAAAACGTGAGGCAGGGCTTTTTCGGCTTTTGGAGCATCCTTCTCTTCCGAAGATGATTGATTATACAGAACAGAATGGTCATTGTTATCTTGTAATGGAGTATATCAGGGGAAAATCTCTGAGACAGTATCTGAACGAGGGAAGAATATTTTCCGGAGAGGAGATTCTGTCCATTGCAGGTACGGTGCTGCAAATTCTGAAATATCTGCATTCCAGAAAGCCGGCGGTTTATTACGGAGATTTGAAGCCGGACAATCTGATGCTGACGGAATCAGGAAGGCTTTATCTGGTTGACTTTGGAAGCGCAGTTTTGGGATATGAAAGACAGAGCTTTTATTGTCTGGGAACAGAGGGGTATGCGGCTCCGGAACAGTATCAGGGGAGGATTGTTCCTGCCAGTGACTTTTATGCTTTGGGAAAAACTGTAGATGAGCTGTGTCAGAAGCGCAGACTTCAATATTTTTTTCAGTTTCCGGGACTTGGATTTTTTATCAGAAAATGCTGCTTCAGTCAGCCGGAAAAACGCTGGAGATCAGCAGAGGAAGCAGAAAATGCGTTGCAGAAAATAAAACCTCTGTCCTGGAAAGTATGGAAGGGAGCGGCTGTCGGACTGTGTTGCTTTCTTTGTACTGCAGTCATAATGGGGGCTCTGACAACAGAAACAATGCAAAGACTGGAAATGCCGGAATTGGAAACTGCTATATCTCCGGTCACTGCCTGGTATTATTCCATGGATTTTCGGTCAGGGGGAAAGGCAATCAGAAAAGTGATTACAGGTCAGATAGAAAAATCCGGGCAGAGATTCCTGAGGATTTATGATGCTTTGGAACAACAGAAACAGGTGCTTACACTTCTGGCTCGAAATAGTGAACTGGAAGAAAATATGGCAAAGGCAGAAGGGTATTACAGACAGATGCTCCGGGAAAAGGCAGGCAGTAAAGAATATTCTCTGTACGGGTTATTTCTGATCAGACAGGGAAGGGAAAAAGAAAGCGTGGAATTATATAAGCTGATGAAAAACAGAAAAGATTTAAAAAGTGATTCTGATTACGCAAAAGACGTAGAACACTGGAAAGAATATCTGAAACAATTATCCGTATTAAAAGGAGAGGAAACGAAATATGATCTCAAATAGAATGAAGAATAAATATACGCTAAAGAGAAAAAGACATATCCTAAGGAAAAAAGAACATGTCGGGGAAAAATATCTGGCTGATTTCTCGGGAAACAGAAAGTTTCTGTCAGTAATCTCAGTTCTTGTACTTGTAACAGCAATTAGACAGACAAGCGCTGCTCAGGATCTTGGAGGGTTTCATGTGGAGACGCTTCCGGGAGAAAGCACAGGTATTCCCTCTGACTGGGAAGTGGGAGACGGGGACCAGGATTTTGGGGAACAACAGCAGTCTGAGGAAAATGGATATGAGGATATGTTTGGGTCAGGAGAAGAAAGCTGGCAGGGGGAGATTTATGAAGAGCCGGAAACTGTGCCCGAAAGCGGGAACGTGTCTGACTGGGAAAACAGCATGGAAAATATGGAAGAAACAGATGAGGAATACTTGGAGGAAATAAGGAATCAAAGTGGAGCGGAACAGCAGAAAAATCTGTCCGAGACAGGGGGGACAAACCGGGATGGAACAGAAGATTTGCAGGATATGCCGTCTGACAGAGAGCGGTTACCAGTGACGATAGTTTCTCCAACTGCTGCCGCTGATATTGTATCAGGTCCAGGCTCAGATTTATATCAGGCAGAGAAAACAGAAAAAGATGACAGAGATAAGGAACCGGAAAGTTTCCGGAATCAGCTGCATGCGGTACCGGAAGTTCTTTACTGGAAAGGCACAATAAAAACGACGTCAGATCCGGTTCTGAATATAAAACGGAAGGGGAGCATCCAGATTCTGTCTTTAAGAGTAAACGGGAAAGAAGTTGGATGGTGTCAGGAGGAAAGCAGGATTTATCTGAAGATTTCAGAGGAACAGAAGATATCGGAAAAGGTATTTCAGACAGAGGTGGCTTTTCTTTCTTATAATGGAACAGAAGCCGGAATTTACGTGGACGTTCCGGGAAAATCATGATATACTATCCGATAATCAGTAAACTATAAATGAGTAAATTTGAAAAAGTGCGCAAAATCATCATGAATTTATCTTTATAAGATGCATATATAGAGCTTAATCTTTCTTTTATGTGCGCATATTACGGATTCTATTATGCAAAATTCGATATTTGCTCATTTATAGCAGTAAATAAAAATTCTGAAAATCGGAGGCGCATATGTATAAAGTAATTTTATTTGATCTGGATGGCACGCTGACAGAATCCGGGGAAGGAATCACAAAATCTGTACAGTATGCACTGGAGAAACTGGGAAAACCTGAGGATGATCTGAAAAAGCTTGAGGTGTTTGTAGGGCCGCCTCTTTTGCAGCAGTTTATGGAGTATGCCGGACTGGATGAGGAAACAGGAATAAAAGCAGTAGAATATTACAGAGAGCGCTATTCTACAGTTGGAATTTTTGAAAATCAGCCTTATCCTGGAGTGGAAGAAATGCTGGATACATTGTGTCAAAAAGGATATACTCTTGCAGTCGCTTCCTCTAAGCCGGAGTATTTTGTAAAAAAAATCCTGGATCATTTCGGACTGACCGGATATTTCAGTGAAATTGTGGGAAGCGAAATGAGCGGAAAAAGAACCGGAAAGGCAGAGGTGATCGAGGAGGTTCTTGCCCGTCTGAATATGCAGAATCACCGGGATGAAGTAATCATGGTAGGCGACAAGGAGCATGATGTGTTCGGAGCCAGAAAGGCCGGGATTGAATGTGTTGCAGTGGCCTATGGATACGGTACGGAGCAGGAGCTGAAACAGGCTCAGCCCTTAAAAATTGTAGATTCCGTACAGGGAATTGTTGATTTTTTCTGCTGACCCCTCTGCATAAACAGAGTATTTTAAAAAAAGTGTGGAGGGTACTCTACCCCTGCGGAATCCATTTTCTTATCAGTCAGATCGTAGGGTATGCAGCTCTGGCAGTAATATGCTACAGCATGGGATACGGCTTGGAGTTTTATCAGTCTCAGACTATTCTGATGACAGGAATTACTGCGCTTTTGACAATGATTCCCTGTATCTGGTTTTATCAGAAGGATAAAAGCGCAAGAATTGTCAGGGGATTGATTCCGGAGCAGCCGGGAAAGAAGCTGAAGCCTGGAGAAGGAATCCTTTTACTTCTGGTGGGAGCGTCACTTGCCACATTTGCCAATATGCTGGTGGCTTTGTTGCAAAATGTTCTGAATGTACAGGAATATCAGGAAAATATGGCACAGATCACAAATGGAAAAAGCTTGTTTATGCTCATCTTCTGGATGGGAGTGATCGCGCCGCTTGCAGAGGAGATTGTTTTTCGCTGGCTGATCTATCTGCGGCTGAGAGATTATACCAGGGTGGCAACGGCGGCAGTGATATCAGGAGTATTTTTTGGTGTTTATCACATGAATCTTACCCAGGCTGTTTATGCAGGAATCCTGGGATTTGTATTTGCGTATTTCCTGGAGATCACAGGAAGCCTGTGGGCAAGTGTTCTGCTTCATATGGGAGCAAATATCTGGTCGCTGATCCTTCCGGAGCTGCTGCTTCGGATGCCGGAGGAACAGATGATCACCACTGCAATGGGGATATATCTAGTTCTTTTATGTGTACTTGGGACAGGCAGCAGTTACTTTAAGAAACGTGCATGTCACAGGAGAATGGTTTGAAAAAGCAGCTGCTGTACGAAATATTCGTGCGGCAGCTGCTTTTTACCCACGGGAATTAAAATGCAGCCAGTCTGATTTCAGATAAAAAATCAGAAATACAATGGAGCTTAGTGTCCAGGTCAGAGGATAAGCCCAGAAGATCACCTGAATAGAGGGGATCAGCTTTACGATAATGGTAATATAGCTTACCCGGATGATGCACCAGCAGATCATCATGACAAACATGGGGATGATGGATTTTCCGGCTCCCCGGAGAAGGCCTGCCAGACAATGAGAAAATGCCAGCAGGAAATAGAACAGAGTCACTGTACGAGCCTGCTGTACTCCAAAGGCTACCACATCCGGATCACTGTTAAAGGCTGCAATCAGCACAGGGGAGGCAAAATAAATGATGATTCCTATGCACTCTGCCATAATAAGACTGCAGATAATACCGAAGCGGGCGCCTTTTTTTGCTCTGTCATACTTTTTGGCCCCAAGATTCTGGCTGATAAAGGTAGTCAGAGACATAGAAAAGCAGGTGATCGGAAGAAAACCAAACCCTTCTACCTTGGAATAGGAGCCGCATCCGGCTACTGCCAGTTTGCCAAAGCTGTTGATATTAGACTGGACAACCACATTTGCCAGAGAAATAATGGAATTCTGAATGCCTGCCGGCAGTCCGTTGGAAATGATTTGGCGGAGCATAACCGGGTTCAGCTGGATCTTTCGCAGAGACACCCGGTATTCCTCCGGACTTTTCCTTGTCAGGCGGTTCAGGCAGAGGAAGGCACTGACAAACTGGGAAATGATCGTGGCAGCTGCGGCAGATCCTACACCCATGTGTAAAACACCTACAAATAAAAGATCCAGGCAGATATTTACCAGTGAGGAAAATATCAGATAATACAGAGGATGTTTGCTGTCGCCTACAGACTGCAGGATACCCACAAAATTATTATAGAGGACAAAAGCCACAGAACCCAGGAAATAGATACGGAAATACCGGATGGAATTGGGGAGTACGTCTGTGGGAGTCTTCATCAGAACCAGGATTTTTGGCGCAAGAAGAATACCCAGAATCGTCAGGAGAACCCCTGAGATCAGCCCAAAGCCTATGGTGGTGTGGATGGCTTTCTGCAGATCCTTTGTCTGTCTTGCCCCAAAGTAACGGGCAATTACTACTCCGGCTCCAATGGCGATTCCATTAAAAAATCCTACCAGAAGAAAAATAAGACTTCCGGAGGAACTGACAGCGGCCAGGGCATTGCTGCCCAGAAAATTTCCTACGATCAGAGAATCAGCAGTATTGTAAAGCTGCTGAAAAAGATTGCCCAGAAAAATAGGAATGGCAAAAGCAGTCATCCTTTTCCAGATTGGTCCTTCTGTGAGAAGTGTTTTTGAGGAAGTGGCGCTCATATGTAAAACCTCGCTTGTTTATTAGTTTAATTCTCTTGTAGTTTACTACACTAAATTATACTGAAAAGCAACAGGAATTGTCAAGGAAGCGCTGGTTTTTAGCAGTATCCAAACTGAGATTATATGAAAAAGGATTTTAGAAAAATTCTTGAATCTCTGTTGTCTGTATGCTATCATAAAAAGGTAACAAAAGTGGGAAAATTGAAATGACACACCCGAGGAAAATATAATGAAAATTCAGGAAAAAATGAGAAAGCCGATGATGGAGGCAAAATATCTGAATGTAGAAAACACAGAAAGATATCGCCCGATCATCCGGCTTTTTTATTTAAAATACGAAAAACTGAAATACTGGCTGTATCAGGAGGAGGTATTCGAAGAGCTGAAAGAGGATCCTTCTTTTGCAGAATATACAATGATACAGTGTCAGCAGGATCTGGCGGCTTTGGCATCATGGGGAAACCTGGTAACAATTCAGGATACCAGAAAGGTCAGCAGTATTGAGGAGTTCAAAAATAAAAAATTTCGTTATCAGCTTTCAGAGACAGCAGTAGAAGTAGAACGAATGGTAATACGGGTGGAAAACCTGTTCATTGAAGGTTCTTCTCTGGAACCAACTCTGTTGGAGAGACTGCGGATCAGTCTTGAGAAAATGGAAGAAATGGCTTCCCGGAATGAGGAAAAGCTTTATGGATGGTGGAATGATCTGAATAATGATTTTATCCGTCTGAATCAGAATTATCAGGACTATATGCGTGAACTGAACAGTGTTAAAGCAGAGGAAATGATGAAGACCAGGGAATTTCTTCTGTTTAAGGACAGGCTGATCGAGTATCTGCGGTCATTTGTAAAAGGGCTTCAGGCAAACGTATCTGCAATTGAACAGAAGCTTCGGAATATGGACAGAGAAACTGTGCATCAGATTTTGGAAAAAGCTACGGCCTATGAGCTTTCTATTCCCCGGATGGATGTTGAGATAGATGATCAGATGATTTTTGATAAGAATCAGGGTCGCTGGGAGAGTATCGTGGAATGGTTTTCCGGAAAAGACGGGGCGGAGTCTGAGGCTGGGAAGGTATTTGATACCACAAATGAAATTATCCGTAAAATCACCAGATATGCTGCGCGAATCAGTGAGATGAGCAGTCAGGGCTCCAACCGCAGGGAAGAATACAAAAAAGTAGCCCGTATTTTTCATGAGTGCAGGGATATTCAGCAGGCCCACAGACTGGCTGCTGTTGTATTTGGCATAGAGAAGCCTTTTCATTTAAAAGGGAATTTACAAAGAGAAACAGACAGCATTAACAGCGGCGTATACGAAGAAGCTCCCGGTGTGATCACACTGACTCCAAGAATCCGTACCTATCGGGAAAAGGCAAAGAGAACAGGAATTCGTGATCATTCAAAAGAAAAAGAAGAAATGCGTGCGTCAGAAATAAAAAGACTGGAGCAGGAAAGAAAACTGCTGAAAAGCTATATCAAAGATAATCGTCTGGAGTTTGCCTCTCTTCCGGAAATTGAGCCTCAGGTAAGAGATATTTTTCTTTTATGGCTGTCAAAAGCACTGGAAAGGAAGGATCACAGGGCAAAGACGGAAGAAGGCCAGATTTATTACATTGAACAGGCGGATGTGCAGGAATACTGTACTCTGAATTGTACGGACGGCACTTTTCAGATGCCTGCCTATACCATGATATTTGAGGAAGAGAAGGACTAAGATGAATGTACTGGAGATTTTGCTGAACCGGAGATGGATCCTGAAGTCGAGAGATCGGGAACTTTATTATCAGGTAAAAGAGAAGCTGGCTTCCGGTGAGGAAAAGAAATTTTTGAGAGAAAAGCTGGGGTATCAGGTGATTGTAAATCCCTATTTGATCAAGGTAGAAAAAATGCCTGCTGTGCCGGAAAACTGGATGGGGATTTTGGACTTTAAAGAGCCTGTGGAGTATGTGTTTTTTTGCCTTGTACTTATGTTTTTGGAGGAGAAGGAAGCAGAAGAACAGTTTGTGCTGTCTGAGCTTACAGAGTATGTACAGAGTCAGTATGAAGGGGAGCAGATTGACTGGACGGTTTATCGGTACCGCCGTCATATGATCAAGGTGATGAAATACTGTACTGCCTGTGGGCTTCTGAATATAGACGATGGAAGCGAAGAGGGATTTGCCCGGGACTATACAGGAGAGGTTCTGTATGAAAATACAGGTGCTTCCAGATATTTTATGAAAAATTTCACTCAGGATATTATGGGCTACCATTCACCGGAGGACTTTGAAAAGGAAGAGTGGATCGACGTCAATGAGGACAGGGGAATTGTGCGGAGACAGAGAGTTTACCGGAGACTTTTGATGTCTATGGGCATGTATAAGGATTCAGATTCAGAAGAAGATTTCGCCTATGTGAGAAATTACAGAAATATGATACAGGGAGAACTCTCCGAGCTGTTTGACTGCGAGCTTCAGGTTCACAGAAACAGTGCGTTTTTGATTCTGAATGAAAACAGCCATCTTGGCAGATGTTTTCCGGAGGAAAATACCTTGTCAGATATTGTTCTTCTGTTTAACCGAATTCTGCAGGAAAAGCTTCAGACAGGAGAAATTCAGGTTCCTCTTGATGAGCAGATCAGGATTCCAAGGGAAGCCTTTCAGAGACTTGCAGAAGAATGCAGAGAGAGATTTGGAGCAGCCTGGAATAAAACATATCGGGAAATGACTTTTGGAGAAATCTATCGGGAGATGGCTGACTATATGAAAGAATTAATGCTTATAGAAGAAAAACAGGATGAGATTGTTATAAGACAGGCAGCAGGAAAGATCATGGGAGTTTACCCGGCAGATTTCTCATTAGAAGGAGGACAGAATGAATAACAGTAAGTGGCAGATCAGCAAGGTGGGGCTGATTGATTTCTGGTATTATGATGAAGAAGAATTTGATTTTCTGGACGGCCGTATGCTGCTAAGGGGAGCAAATGGTTCAGGAAAATCTGTTACCATGCAGAGCCTTATTCCGCTTCTTTTGGACGGAAATATGAGACCGGAACGTCTGGATCCCTTTGGCTCCAGGGCAAGAAAAATGGAAAATTATCTTCTGGAAGAGGGTGATGACCGGGAAGAACGGACCGGCTATCTTTATATGGAATTTAAACGCATGAAAAGTGAGGAATACATGACCCTTGGACTAGGAATCCGCGCCAGAAAGAATAAAAAGCTGGAATCCTGGTATTTTTGTATTACAGACAACCGACGGGTTGGAAAAGATGTTTTTCTGTATAAGGATGTGGACAACCGTATTACCTGCTCAAAGGCAGAACTGAAAAATCGTATTGGCGACGGCGGAAAGGTAATGGAAACCCAGGGAGAATATGCGGCCTGTGTGAACCGTCTTCTGTTTGGGTTTGAGACTCAGGAGGAGTACAGGGAGTTTCTGGAGCTTCTGATCCAGCTTCGTACGCCTAAATTATCAAAGGATTTTAAGCCTACAGTAATCAATGAAATCCTCAGCAGTTCTCTGCAGACTCTGTCGGAAGATGATCTGCGCCCTATGTCAGAAGCAATTGAAAACATGGACAGCCTGAAAACAAATCTGGATTCTTTGAATGAGAGCATAAATGCTGCCAGACAGATTGAAAAGGTATATGATCAGTACAATCAGATTGTCTTGTACGACAAGGCTATGATGCTGACGGAGGCTCTGAAAAATCTTGAGGATTGTGAAAAAACAGAAAAGGAGCTCTCAGAGAGTCTTATGAACAGGGAGAAGCTTTTGATTCAGGAGAAGCAGCATTATGAAGCTCTGGCATGTGAGGAGACGGTATTAAAAGAAGAAAGCAGTTCTCTTGCGGAAAGTGATGCGGCAAAGCTGAAAGATCAGGAAATAAAGCTGACGCAGGATCTGGATGAAAAGCGGAAGGAAGAGAGAAAAAAAGAGGCTCAGGAACAGGAGAAAAAAGAAAAACATCTGGATGCAAAGGAAAGGCTCAGACAGGAAAATGAGAGAAATGAAACTATCTGGGCTGACATGGAAGGCTGTCTGGATGAAATGGAAGAGGAAATGGAAGATATCCCCTTTGATGAGTTTTCTTTTTTAAGGAAAGAACTTCTGGAAGACAGGAATCCTTCTTATTCGTTTTCATCTCACAATGCTTTATTAAAAAAATATACAGACAAGGTGGAAGAAGGAAAAGAGGGGCTTACGGAGGAAAAAAACTGTCAGGATCGATATGACAGATACCTGAAAGAGCTGGATGTCTGTCAGCAGCAGCGGGATCAGGCGGAAAGATCAGTCCAGCAGTATGAAAAACTGTTTCAGGAGACAAAGGCAGAGCTGACAGAAAAAATTTATATCTGGGCTCACGAAAATCAGGAGTTAAAACCAGAACCGGATGCACTGAGGGAAATGACCCGAAAAATTCAGGAGTATGAATTAGGGGAGGACTTTCTGGAAATCCGTGATTCTGTAAAAGGCATTCTGTTCAGTAAGGAAAATGAATTGAACCGGGAAAAGCTGCAACTGGAACAGGCTCATGGCAAAGCACAGGAATCCTTTGAAGAATTAAATGCAGAACTTGAAAGCTGGAATAATAAAAAAGATCCGGAACCGGAGCAGCCAGAATGTGTAAGACAAAATCGAAGAAGACTGAAGGAACAGGGAATACCCTATCAGCAGTTTTATAAAATCATAGAGTTTGACACAGGATTAACTAGAGAACAGGCAGACCGCATAGAAGAGGCTCTTATGAATATGGGAGTTCTGGATGCCCTGATTATCTCAGAGGAATATCGGGAACAGGTGTATTCTCTGGACCCAGGCGTCTGCGACAAATATATTTTCAGTGACGTTTCCCATGTGAAAGAGAATCTGACTCAGGTCCTGGACGTGGATAATGGAGAGCAGGATATTCTTTTATATCATAGCATCTCCAATATTCTTTCAGCAATAGGATTTGGAAGCCGGGAGGAGCAGAGCGGTCATTCCTGGATTGACAGAGAGGGAAATTACCGGATTGGAGTGCTGGAGGGTACGGTTACAAAGGAGTATAAAGCGCGTTTTATTGGTGCCCGTGCCCGGGAAGAATACAGGAAAAGTAAGATAGAAGAGCTGACAGTCCTTTGTGAACAGGAAGAAAAAGAAATCCGGATGCTGGAAGAAGCTATAGTGCAAAATGAAGAAAGAAGGAACAGGCTTCAGAGAGAATGGTTGGAGTTTCCAAAAGAGGATGATCTGAAAACAGCGGCAAAGGCCCTGGCAGAGTGTGAATATAAGTTGGAAATTTCGGTAAGACAGCTGGGAGAACAGCAGATCATTACGGAAAAAGAAAGAAAAAATCTGGATCAGATTCGGATTAAGGTCAGGGAGCTTTGTTCAAAAGCATATTTAACGCCTCGTCTGGAGCTGTTTGTACAGACGCTGGATGGGCTGAGAAATTATAAGGAGCTTTTGGCTAGTCTCCAGGTTTTATGGGGAAATTATCAGAATGGTCTCCGATTTGTGGAAAGTCAGGAAGCGTATCTGGAGGAGCTGGAACAGGATCTGGACGAAATACGGTATGAAAGAATTCGGATTCAGCAGAAAATACGGGAATTGGAGGGGCTTTTGGATTCTGTGAGAAAACAGCTGGAGCTTACGGATTATGAGCAGATACAGGAACGCCTGGATTTCTGCATGAAGCGTCTCTTGCAGCTTCCGAAAGAACGGGAAAACAGTGTAAGGGAACAGGAAGCCCTGGAAGGTGAAATCCAGACGCTTGAAGAAAAAATCAAGGAAAACGGTATAAAGAAACAGGAATTTCTGAAGAAACAGGAAAAGTATCAGTATATTTTCCAGAAAGAATATAATTTAGGGTATGTGGAAAAAAATTTTGTAATTACAGAGGATATGGATGATCAGGCGCGGAAGGTGTGCAGGATGTTTGCAGGAGGCTTTGGAAATAAGAAACAGAGCGACCTGTTTGGAAATCTTCAGGAGATTTATCATCAGAACCGGGGATATCTTCTGGATTATCAGATTACTCTGTTGTCTCTGTTTGGTGATCTGGATGAGGACAGTCTGTTTTATGAAAAAAGTGTAAAGCGAATTGATATTTCGGCAAAATATCGGGGAATATCAGTGACTTTTAAGGAACTGATCCGGAAATTGACAGAAGATGCGGAATCATTGTCTGCTCTTTTAAATGAAAGAGACCGGGAGCTGTTTGAGGATATACTTGCAAACACAATCAGTAAAAAAATCAGGATAAAGATCCAGGCAAGCAGGCGCTGGATAGAAAAAATGAATACACTTATGGAATCCATGCAGACCTCAAGCGGATTGAAATTAAGTCTTCGCTGGAAGAATAAGCAGGCTCAAAGAGAAGATCAGCTGGATACCAGATCTCTGGTGGAGCTGCTTCAGAAGGATGCGGAGATTATGAGGGAGGAAGAGGTTGAGAGCCTTTCCCGTCATTTTCGGTCAAAAATTGAGGAAGCCCGTAAAATTTCAGGAGAAACCGGCGCAGTTCAGTCCTTCCATGCAACTATGCGGGAGGTACTGGACTACAGAAAGTGGTTTGAATTTCAATTGGAGTGCCAGAAAACAGGAGAGAAGAAGCGGGAGCTGACAGACAGAGTATTTTTTACCTTCAGCGGAGGAGAAAAAGCCATGTCCATGTATGTTCCTTTATTTTCAGCAGTGGTGGCAAAATATGCAGGAGCCAATGAGGATGCGCCAAGGCTGATTTCTCTTGACGAGGCTTTTGCCGGTGTAGATGAAACCAATATCCGGGATATGTTCCGTCTGATGGTGGAATTTGAATTTAATTTTATGATCAATTCTCAGATTTTGTGGGGCGATTATGATACGGTTCCGGGACTGGCAATTTATCAGCTGATCCGACCGGAAAATGCAAAGTTTGTTTCTGTGATCCGCTATATCTGGAATGGAAAGAAAAAGATCATGACAACAGGAAGTACGGAACAGAGGTCATAGGAAATGACAGAAGGAGAGAAAAATAAAAACCTGAAGGAATGTCTGGAATATTTTCGTGAGCGTCCGGTTTATAAAAAGTTTTTCTCAAAATGGCGAGAGAAATATGCCGGACTGGGATATCTGGGCGGTAAGATAACGCTGACCGGATTGGATCAGGAGGAGAAGGCTCAGCTCAGTGGCTTTTTTCAAAAGGATTATACAGAAAGCAGGACTGTGACAATTTCTGCGCAGGTGTTTGAAAAAAGGCTTCAGAACAGCCGTTTTGCAGGAATTTCGGGAGAAGAGCTGCTGAAAGCATATTTTGAACAGCCATTGGTAATAAAAAAAGAAGAAAAACAGAAGGAACTGGAAAAAAGAGCTTTTTATTTCAATGATATTATAAAAAAATCTCAGGGAAATACGGCTTCTGTATGGCTGAAGCTGGTTCTGGCAAATCACCTTCCAGGTTATGAAATTCTGATTCAGCAGTATGGAGGTGATCCGGAGACATTTCGCAGTGTGCTGGAGAATTTTATGGCTGCAGTTCAGAGACTTACAGAAATGTTTAGAGAAGGAAACGGCTGCAGAGAACTGCTTCCTGTATTTTCTGCAAAGGTCACAGGCAATCCTCATTATTTTGACGCAGGTACTGCTGCCGAAAAATTACTGACTGCATTTTTTTCATGGCAGTTGTCGGACACAGACTCAGAGAAAATGACAGGTGCAGAGGAAAAGAACCGCCTTTTTTATCAGTGCGGGCTTTTGAGAGACGATTTGTCTAATGAGGTTCTGGCTTATGGTATCCGGGGCTGGAAAAGAGATGGAAGTCTTCACAGGGGAATAGAAGGATTTTTTCTTGAGAAGGAACCCATGCGTCTGACGCTGCACACCATGGGCAGTATTGAGGTTATCAGGGCGCAGCGGAAACAGGTTTATGTAGTAGAAAATCCGGCAGTATTTTCTGTTCTGACAGCCCGATATCCGGAATGTGCGGCTGTGTGTATCAATGGACAGCCAAGGCTTGCCGCTCTGCTTCTGCTGGACAGCCTGAAGGGCAGTCACAGATTCTTTTATGCAGGGGATTTTGACCCGGAAGGTATCCTGATTGCTCAGAGGCTGAAAGAACGATATGGTGAAAGTCTTCATCTCTGGAAATATGATAAAAAATGGTATCTGCAGTTTCTGTCCGAAGTGGAACTGAATCCCAGACGGCTTAAAAAGCTGGAACAGGTATATATAGACGAGCTTCTGGAAATCCGGGAGTGCATGAAAAAGAAGAAAAGAGCTGCCTATCAGGAGGCTATGATGGAGATTTATCTTGATGCAGTAAAATCTGAAGAGTCAGAAAATGGTTTTGTATCATCATCAGCAGATGAAAATGAATAAAATATTGTCAGAGGGTTACTGTTGTCGAATGGTGTCGATGAGATTTTGTTGACTTTCAGGCAGGAGGAGCATATACTGATAGTAGCTAAAAACGTTATGATTCTGACATTAGCGAAAACGAAAACCCCGGAAGTCTGCTACACTTCCGGGGTTTTCTATTCCTTTTATGTAAGGAGGCTTAGACCTTGAGGCTGTTACTGCCTGTTGTTTTTGTCCAGCCATTTGCAGATATAGTAGCTAACTATACCTGCTGCGACAGAAACAAAAAACGTCATGATAAGTTCTGACATCAGCATTCACCTCCTTTCTGCTGGAGGTTCGGCAGCAACTGTATTGTATCATTTGCAGTCAGAAAAATATGTCATATTCTGGTTACAAAGCTTGAAAATTTCAGCAGTGCAGAGGGATTTCTTTTAAATGCCTGTAATATGTAACTGAGAAAATTAAAATAGTACACATAAATAAAAAAATAGCAGAAGAAAATACAAGCTCTCCTGGGGTAAAATAAACTCAGTAATAACATACAGGAGGGTATGCCATGATAATCATTGGAGAAAAACTGAACGGTTCCATTCCGTCAGTTGCTAAGGCCATTGCAGATAAGGATGCGGAACTTATCAAAGAGAGAGCCAGAAAACAGGCAGAAGCGGGCGCCACATTTCTGGACGTGTGTGCTTCTGTTGAGGAGGACGTGGAAGTAGAAACTTTAAAATGGATGATTGATCTTGTACAGGAGGTAACAGATACGCCGATTTGTGTAGACAGTCCAAGTGCAAAATCCTGCGTAGCAGCGATCCCGTTCTGTAAAAGACCGGGACTGGTAAACTCTGTTTCCCTGGAAGGAGACAAAATTGACAGGATTTTCCCGGTCATTGCGGATACAGACTGGGAATGTGTTGCTCTTCTCTGCGACAATGACGGAATCCCGGATTCTGTAGAACGCAGGATGAAGGTTTTCCATGGAATCATGGAAAAGGCAAAAGAGTACGGAATTGCTCCGTCAAGATTACATATTGACCCGTTGGTAGTAACTTTGTCAACAGATGAGACTGCACTTACTGTATTTGCAGACTGCTGCCGTCAGATCAAGGCGGAATATCCGGAAATTCATATTACCAGCGGACTTTCCAACATTTCATTTGGTCTGCCTGTAAGAAAAAATATCAATCAGGCATTTATGGTTCTTGCCATGAATGCAGGTATGGATAGCGCTATCGTAGATCCAACCAACAAAAATATGATCGGAATGATCTATGCTACAGACGCTCTTCTGGAAAGAGATGAATACTGCCTGAATTATATCGGGAAATTCCAGGACAGACCTCAGGAGTCAGAAGCAGAAGCGGCATCGCAGACACCGGCAGACGAGAAGATGCTGGCAGTCTTTAAGGCAACTCAGGACGGTAAAAACAAAGAAATCGGAAAATGTGTGCAGGATGCCATTGACGCAGGCTGCGATCCTACAGCAATTCTCAATGACGGTATGATCGGAGCTATGGCTGTGGTAGGTGAGAACTTCAAAAAAGAGATCATCTTTGTTCCGCAGATGCTGGCTGCAGCCCGCGCTATGAAGGCCGGTGTTGAGGTGCTGAAGCCGTATCTTGCAACAGGAGAGGCGGGAAGCGCAGGAAAGATCATTCTCGGTACTGTGGCAGGCGACCTTCACGACATCGGAAAAAATCTGGTGGGCATGATGTTTGAGAGCGCCGGATTTGAGGTTCTTGATCTTGGCGTGGACGTTCCCATCCAGACCTTTATTGATACAGTAAATGAACATAAGGATGCAACGATCGTTGCCCTATCCGCGCTTCTTACTACAACCATGCCGTCTCTGCGCGACACAGTTGCAGCTCTTCTGGAGCAGCCTTTCCGTCCAAGAATTAAAATTATGGTAGGAGGAGCTCCGATCACTCAGGAGTTTGCTGATGAGATCGGCGCAGACGCATATACCGAGGATGCGGCATCTGCAGCAGAGCAGGCAAAAAAATATGCGGATTCCGGTTTCTGTGTAAAGGCCGCAGCCGGAGAATTTGACCTTACTGAGAAAGAACTGAAAGCTTTTGAAGAAAAAAGAGCGGCAGAAAAAACAGAAGCAGCATCAAAAGAGAAAGCTGCGCCTGTAAAAGAAGCTGCAGTTCAGGTGAATTTTGACAAAACAAAAGTAGATATCAGCAAAGTACGTCTTCCTGGTCCGGGAGAAGGCTATAAGCTGAACTGGGAAGAAACAAAAGAGAAATTCCGTAATTACTGGGCTCACAAGAACACAGGCCGTCCGCTGATGTGCGTGATCGCAAGAAGACCGGAGATTGAACAGTATTCTGACGGAACTCCTGTAGACGGCGGATATCTGGGGCAGATCTGCCAGGGCAAATACTACAATATGCCGGATGAGCTGATGTGGAAGGATATGGAGGATAAATATCAGGATCCTCAGAGAATCGTAGACCGTTATCGTTTCTTCTGTGACACTCACGCATTCCTTGGCGAGAGCTTCCCGAACCTGAATGTTGACTTTGGCCCGGGATCTCTGGCAGCCTATCTTGGATCCGAGATAGGCTTTAAAGAAGACACCGTATGGTTTAACAAGTGTCTGGACGGCTGGGACGGTGTTCCGAAGCTTCAGTTTGATCCGGAAAATAAATGGTTTAAGAAACATATCAATCTTGTGAAAAGCTGCCGTGAACTGGCTGGAAATGATTTTTATGTAGATATGCCTGACCTGATGGAGAATATTGATGTTCTGGCATCCCTTCGCGGAGCCCAGGAAACCTTGTTCGACCTTCTGGATGAGCCGGAAAAGGTAGGCGAGCGTATACAGGAAGTAACTGATGTTTACTATGATTATTATGACTGTTTCTACGATGCCATCAAAGACGAGGAAGGCGGCAACGCATACACTGTGTTCCAGATCTGGGGACCGGGAAGAACCGTGAAGCTGCAGTGTGATTTCTCAGCCATGATGTCACCGGAGGATTTCCAGAAATACATCCAGCCTTCACTGAGAACACAGTCTGAAAATGTGGATCATGTTCTTTATCATCTGGACGGACCGCAGGCGATCAAGCACATGGATGCTCTGATGGAAATTGACGGAATTGATGCTCTGCAGTGGACCAGCGGCGATGCCGGCCCGGACGGAACTCTTCCGGACTGGGATGTGATTTATGACAAAGCTATTGCAGCAGGAAAATCCATCTGGGTAAAGGTTTATTCCGGAGAGTTTGAGGACTGGATCAGAAACGTAGACCGTCTTGTAAAAAAATACGGTTCTCACAGCCTCTTCCTTCTGTTCCCGGAAATGTCCATGGAGCAGGCAGTATATCTTCTGGATTATGCAGAAAAGAACTGGAGCGATGTCAAAGGCACTTTCTGTGAGTCACTGGGAAGATAAATAAAGTTTACTTTTGAATTCCAATAAAATATATTCTGTAACACAGAAAAACCGCAGCAAAAGGGTTCCACGGCCCGGGCTGCGGTTTTGTTCTGATGAATATTTTATCCTTTGGTGACGGGGGCTGTCAGGCTGGTAAAGAAGAAATAAATGGATCAGATCATTATGATCGGCAGATTTATGATCGGTAGACTTTTTCCTGCAAAAACAGGAAAAAAGTACAGTGATATCACAAGATACAGGACGAAAATTCTATATTTCCTTTATATAATAGGTTTATCAGAAATAGGAAAACGTAAACTTATAAAATAAAAAGAGAGGAAACAGACAAATGAAACAGAAAGCTATGGAAACAAAACTGGTTGTAAGACCGCTGGTGGGATGCCTTACTCACACACATTTCTGGGAGGGACCGTGCAGAGCCGGACGGAGAGAGGATATGACTGAAGAAGCAGAGGCCAAAGCTGCAGACGAAGTTTTTAAAAGTTCTGTAGAGGGATTAAAACAGGTCATTGATGAGGTTGAATTTCTGGAGCCTCTGGATGTTCGCTATAATGAATCTTTCACTGTTGAGAAAGAGCTTTTTGCAAAAATAGGAGAAGATCTTGACAAAGTAGACTGTTTTCTGTGCATGGGCTGGAGAATCCCAAAGCTTGAACGTTATAATAAACCGGTGATCATCTGGCAGAACGGAAATGAGGGAATTGATTTTGCAGCTTATTGCCGTTCACTTGGAATAGAGGCTTATGTCTGTATGGATCTTCAGGATGTGAATGAGATCGCGCATATTCTCTGGGTAAGAAAAGCAGTTCAGAATACAAGAGTCCTTGTGCTGACTGCAGGATCTCAGCCGACTTTTGGGATCCAGAGCCTGATCCGTGATCCTGAGATTTTAAGACAGCGTTATGGCCTGGAAGTTGTGAAGCTTCCTTTTACATCTATTTTTAAATACATGGATGAGATCACAGACGAAGAAGCAAGACCAATTGCAGAAAAGATCATCAATGGTTCTTCAGATACCCAGGTAAATACAGAATGGTTCCTGAATGATATCAAATATTATCTGGCAGCAAAAAAAATGATGGATATTTATGACTGTAATGCATTTTCTACGGCCTGCCATGAGCTTTGCACCACAGAAATTCCGCAGCAGAGAAAATTTACCCCGTGTATGTGCCACTCTATTTTAAAAGATGAAGGGATTCCAAGTGGATGTGAAGAGGATCTCAATGCACTGATGGCAATGGTGATTCTGCAGTATGCAGCTCACCGGCCTGCATTTATGGGAAATCCCAATCATGAAACAGATGAACTGCTTCGTATTCATCATGCAGTTCCGGCGCTGTGCATGAATGGTTACGGAACCAAACCTCTGGAATATAAACTTTGGGCATTTACCGGTCAGGGATTCGGTGGCAAGCTTCAGGTTGATTTTACAGAGAATAATGAGGATTATGTAACTCTGGGACGATTTAATCCGGCAGGCGATACCATGTGCGTAAAGGTAGGGGAAGTCATCCGTTCCGAGTATGCAGAGACTTACTGCAGTCCTTATTATTATATTAAAATGGATGACGCAAGAGAGTATATGCATAATCTGGCAGGCTTTGGCCATCATCAGGTACTGGTGTTTGGCGACTATAGAAAAATTCTGAAAAAAATCGCAAAAGTTATGAATTTTAATATACTGGAAGGCTGACGGGAATCAGCCGGGGAGGAGGGAGAGGTTTGATCTATCTGAACAATGCAGCAACCTCATATCCGAAACCATCCTGTGTAAAAGAAGCAGTGCAGGCATGTCTGGAAGACGTGCCTGCTTCTCAGTTTCGGGGAGGAATGCAGATTGGAAAAAAGGATATTGAAGAAGCCTGCAGAGAGCGTCTGGGCAGGCTTTTGGGTATTTCTGAGTATTCCAGGATATATTTTACTTCAGGTGCCACAGAAGCCCTGAATACAGTGCTGGGAGGATTACTGCTGGATGGGGAGATTCTGGTTACTCAGACAGAGCATAACAGTGTTCTGCGACCTGTCAGAAATCTTCTGTCAGCACAGAAACTGGAAATGAAAGTGATTCCCTGTGAAAAAGACGGCAGGATCACACTGGCAGCACTGGAAAGTTCTGTGACTTCCCGGACCAGAGCAATTGTAGTAAATCACTGTTCCAATGTGACCGGGTGTATTCAGGATATGGATATGGTGGGAAGATTTGCAGAAAAACACGGACTGATCTTCATTGCAGATGTTTCTCAGAGTGCAGGTTGTATTCCCATAGATGCAGAGAAATGGGGAGCAGATGCCCTTGTTTTTACAGGACATAAAAGCCTTATGGGAATTCAGGGAACAGGAGGCTTTTATATACGGCCGGGACTGAGGCTGATCCCGTTGAAATTTGGGGGAACAGGAACAGACAGCGCAAAACTTGTTTATGAGAATGACGATTATGAATATGAGCCGGGAACCCATAATCTTCCCGGGATCACAGCCCTTTATGCCGGAGTGGGATTTATTCTTGAGACAGGTGTGGAGACAATCCATAAAAAAGAAAGAAATCTGATGGAGATTTTGTATGAGGAACTTGAAAGGATTCCCGGAATTCAGGTTTATGGAAATAAGGAGACATGCAGAGGCCCGGTGCTGAGCATGAATTTTACAGGGCTTTCTCCGTCGGACAGTGCCTACATTCTTGGGGATACCTATGGAATAACAGTCAGGGCAGGGCTTCACTGTTCGCCGCTGATTCATCAGGCAATGGGAACCGGGGCAAGGGGAACTGTAAGGGTCAGTGTTTCCTGGTTCACAACCGAGGAGGAAATACGAAGCTTTATAAAGGCGGCAGAAGAAATTGCAGAATCTCTGACAGGAGTTTTTTGAAGGTTTTATCAGAAAAAGCTTTGTTTACAGATCAGGAGAAATTGGAAATGAAGATTGTGGAAAAAACAGAATCAAGAGAAAAGTGCGCAGAAGCCGGATGGTTTGCCTGGGACTGTCTTCTGGATCATAAAATAAACAGGGAGTTTATTTTAAGTCTGAAACCTCTGGGGGGATTTGTGTATCTGGATATGCTCAGACAGCCGTTTTTCAAAATTGAAAATGATTATTATATGATAAAAGGAATAGAGGGAAACAACTATTTTCGCATAGCAGTACATGGAAAACACCAGGAGTATCTTGAAAAAATTGAAGAATTTGTCAACACAGAAAAAACAGAATAGTTTATAAATAATCCCTTAAAAGTCTGTTTTATGATTATTTATGACAATAATTGCGCTTAAAACCGGCATTTGTTATAATGTCTGAAGAATCACGCCATTACACAGCGGCAGAAAGGACATTATAAGATGAAGCTTATCAGAGATAATATTGCGCTGGATAAGGATTTTCCCTTTCAGATATCAGAGGTGGTGCTGAATCATAAAAACAGCCGACCGGATACCTTTCACTGGCACAGTTATTTTGAGATCACTTACGTACAGGAAGGACAGGGAAATTATTCTGTCAACGGACAGGAGTATATGATGAAACCGGGGGATATTATTATTTTTAATAATGTGGAAGCCCATGGCTGGAAGCTGATGGGAGAAGATATGAAGCTTCTGGTAATGATTTTTTCCCCGGAATTTGTGGCAGAAAAGCTCAGTGTTTTTGACTCTGAATATCTGAAGCCTTTTGTAGAGCGGGGAAGTAATTTTAAAAACAGGATCGGAAGTGAAGAGCCGGTAAGTCATGAGATCCGCAAAGGAATCAGGGAGATTTATGCAGAGTGGCAGCAGCAGAAAGAGGGATATCCTCTGATGATCAAGGCAAATATCCTTCGTATACTTACCATGCTGATCCGCACCTATCAGGATGAAAGTAAATCAGGAGAGATGCTGAAGGAAAAAAAGTCTGCCATGAAGCGTCTGGAGCAGGCGATTTCCTATATAGATCATCATTACAGTGAAAAAATCACCCTGGATGAAGTGGCGGCAGCGGCTTATATGAGTTCCAATTATTTTTCCTCTTATTTCAGGAAGGTAACCGGTATCAGCTTCAGTGAATATGTGACCCGCATTCGTATCAGCCACGCCAGAGAACTTTTAAGAGATACGGACAAAAGTGTTACGGAAATCGCCATGGAATGTGGATTTCATAATATCTCCAATTTTTACCGTCTGTACAAAAAACAGGTGGGAAAGCCGCCAAGGGATGAGAAAAAGTAAAATCTATATGGCATAAATTTTTCGGGGAAAAGCAGTATTTCAGTGTATGAACAAAAATTATGACATCTGAGATCACAGATAAGTTAAAAAATGACAAAAAGAGCTGCGCAATTTCCATGTTCTTTTGGTGAATGTGCTGGTATGATAAAACCATCAAGAAAACAGGAGGGTTTTTACGATGAAGAAAAAATTAGTGGCTGCACTTCTTTGTGGTGCAATGGCAGCAGGATCTATCACTGTATATGCAGAGACAGTTCATGCGGAGGGCGATACAACCATTACTGTAATGGCAAGTCAGGACTGGGTGTATGACGCGGAGATGGAGCTTGGCAAAAAATTTGAGGAAGAGACCGGAATCAAGATTGATTATCAGATTGTCCCGGCTGATCAGTATTACAATATGCTGATGACAAAACTGAACAGTGGTGAGGGTCCGGATATCTTTGGCGGACAGGCCGGAGCCTTTGATATTGTTTCCCAGTATAACGTAGAAGAAAACGCAGTAGATCTTTCCGATCAGCCATGGGTAGAGACCTATGATGAGTTTGCAAAAGAGCAGACTTCTGTAGGCGATAAGGTTTACGGAATGACTTATTTCGACGTTTCCACAGATTATTATGTAATTTACAACAAGAAGATTTTTGAAGAGAATAAGCTGGAAGTTCCCACTACATTTGCAGAGTTTGAGGAAGTATGTCAGACACTTCTTGACAATGATGTAACCCCGATCTATGAGCCATGTGCAGACGGCTGGCATCAGACCATGTGGTTTACTGAGATCGGCGGAAAATATGAGGAGCTTGTTCCCAATATTGTAGATGACCTGAACAATAACAAGATTAAATTTGCAGACGTTCCTGAGCTGAAAGAGGCTCTTGACCAGTTAAACGATATGGCTCAGAAGGGATACTTTGGCGATAACTACCTGTCTGACGAGTACACAGACCTTCTTACCTATCTTGGAACAGGCGAGTACGCTATGGCTCTTGAAAAACCGGGTCAGATTCCGGCAATCGCAGCGGCTTCCGATGGCGCTTACACAGAGGAAGACTTTGGTATGTTCAAGATTCCGCTTCTTGACAACGATATTCTGAACGTACATCCGGTTGGACCTTCCAGATTTATTTATTCCGGTTCTGAGCATCAGGAAGAGGCAAAACAGTACCTTGAGTACATTGCTTCCGCTGACAGCGTACAGCACATGATCGATAACTGTGATAAGATTGAGAACCTTCCTTTTGAGGTTGGACAGACACCTTCCTACAGCGATGAAACAAAAGAGTTTATCGATTCTGCTGAGAAGCAGGGAACTGTATTCCAGGATACTATTAAATACCTGAATCCTCAGTGGACAGAGCTGACACAGGATATCGTATCCATGTTTATCGGCGACATGACTTCAGAAGATGTTCTCAACGCAATTGATGAGAGACGTGCAACGCAGGCAGAGGCAGTCGGCGACGAAGCCTGGAAATAAATCATAAGTAATTTTAAAGCATAAAGGGCGGCATAGCGAAAGCTATGTCGTTCTTTTTAAGGTTCTTTTAAAATGAAAATATAAATAAGCAAATATTAAATTTTTCACAACAGGATCTGCAATACTCGAAGGAAATACTCGAGCGTAGAAGAAATATTAAGCGGGATTATGTATGGCACAAAGACAGATCAATAAAGGATTTGTACACTTTTTTAAGCTTTGTACAGGAAAAACAGCAATGCATAAAGACCAGCAGAATAAATGAGGACCTGTAATCAGTTCTGTAAACCGATAACAGGTCTTTTCAGTACCAAAAAAGTGTAGTTGTCAGAGAGTAATTAACTCTGATACCTGCACTTATTTTTATTGCTGCAAATTATTCTTCCATCTGCGGTTTCTGGCGGTACGCAGTAGGATTTATTCCGGTAAGCTTGCGGAAGGTTTTGCTGAAATGGAACTGATCCGGGTAGCCGACTTTTTCACCCACCTCACGGATGGGAAGAGTGGTATTTAACAAAAGATGCTTGGCTTCGTGGATGCGTACGTCTGTAAGATACTTTAACGGTGTGTTTCCCACGTATCTGTTGAACAGCTTTGTGAGATACGCAGAGCTGAAACCCATACGGGAAGAAATATCCGAGAAGTCAATATCGTCCATGTAGTGATTGCGGATATAAAGAACCACGTAGTCTACGATTTCCTGGGAATCCTTTCCCGCCATGGAGGTGTCCTCCTCCAGCTCGTAATATTTCTGCAGAGCAAGGCTTGCCTTTCCAAGAGTGCTTTCCAGACTTTCACGGGTCACAGGCTTCAGGAGATAGTCAAATACACCCTGGCGCAGAGCCTCCTGAGCGTACTGGAAGTCTGCATAGCCGGACAGGATCACAGTAAGAATATGGGGATACTGCTGGTGGATGTTACGGGCAAGAGTCAGTCCATCCATAACAGGCATACGGATATCTGTGATGATCAGGTGGATATCCTCCTGCTTCAGGGCATCCAGAGCTTCCTGTCCGTCCATTGCCTGACAGACTACCTTGTAGCCGTTGTCCAGAGCGTCGATGTGTCTGGCAAGAGACTGGCGGAGCAGTTCTTCGTCTTCAACCAGCATGATGTTATAATGTTTGATCTTTTTCATGAAAACGTCCTCCTACAATTACAAAAGCGCCTCCTTCGGGCAGATTTCCGAACTGGAACAAAAAAGAGCTTCCGAACAGAAGATAAAAGCGGATAAAAATATTGAGAATACCCATGCCGTCCAGCTCCAGGCTGGGAAGCCGGCTGTATTTCAGGATTTCATCCATCTGAGATCGGAGATGTCTGTCTACCTCCGGGTCAAAGCCGGGGCCGTTGTCCTTTACGGAGATCAGCCACTGTCCGGCATCAATGTAGCCCTCAATGCGGATATGCCAGGGCGGCGCTGTTTTTGATACAAATTTTACCGAATTTTCAATCAGAAGCTGGATGCACAGCTTGGGGATCTTCAGATCCAGAAGATCATCGCCAATGTCAAACTCATAAGTGAATTTGTCCTTAAAGCGCATTTTCATACAGTTTAAATAAAGAGAACAGTGCTCCAGTTCCTCCTCCACTGTGGAAACTGATTCTTTGTCTGAAGATATGTATCGGAGAATGGAGGTGATATCCTGGCACATGGAGGTGACCTCCTCCGTCATTCCCTCTTCGGCCATAGCTCCGATGGTATTCAGGGAATTGTAGAGAAAATGAGGATTCATCTGTGCCTGTAAAGCAAGCATCTGGGCCTGTATCTCAGATTCCTTCATCACAAGAAGGGATTCCGTTGCAGCCTCCTGGGCGCGGATGGAGCTGTTCAGAGAGTCGCGCAGCCGGTCGATCTCTATGACTCCGGAATCTTTCAGACTGATCTGCCGGAACTTTCCGGCGGAATCAGACTGTGACAGAAACTGGTGCATTTCTGTCAGTGGCTGGGCAAGCCTGCGGCTTAAAAATCCTGCCACAAAATAGCAGACTACAAACAGACTGAGAGCCAGCAGGGGAATCCACATGAGGCTGGCAAGGATGGGAGTATAAAAGCCTGTGTTATTAATGGATGCAGTTACAGTAAATCCGCTGTAGTCCAGAGGGCACACAGTGACAAACTCTTTTTGCTGCTTCAGATCATTATATATCCGGGCGCTGTCTGAAGAAAGATCACGGGAGTTAAGTTCCGTGAAATAATCAAAGTGTTTTTCACCGCCAGAGGCAGTATCCGGATAAATCTGCCTGCCGTCCTCATCATACACGGTGATATCAATACTGGAAGAAGTGGTGGGCGAAAGCGCTTCCTCAAAAAGCTCATCATAGTATTTGGACACTTCCACAAAGCCGGCAGGATTATGGTAGTTGTCAAAGTACATACGGTAAAGGGAAAAATAAAACCTGTCAGTCTCAGTTCCTGAGTGCCGGGAGAGAAGAGGATGGCTGTCAGCCTGAAAAAAACGGTAGCCGTCCTTTTCTACCGCTCCCTTATACCAGGGAAGATCGGCTGTACTTTTGGACAGTCTGCCGTAATAGTTTCCCACTCCATATCCGCCTGACTCCATGGAATAAAGATTCACCTGGCGGATGGAGGTGTCAATTCCTCGTATGGAAACAAGAGAGTTGTTCAGCTGATTCTGCTGCTGACGCCGCTCATAGGCGGAGGCATTTTTGTTCTGGCTCCACTCAGCAAAGGTGTCTTTTACGGAGGTGGAGTTGATCACATTAAGACATATATTATCCATCTGGCTGATCTGAAGGTCAATGGCATCGCCAATACTGGAGCTTGTGCGGATAATGTCATTCTCCATATTTTTGTACATTTTTGTGTACTGGATCAGATAGACAATGGCTGAGACTATGATCAGCAGCGCTGCGGTTACCGATAAAAAACGGTAAAACAGAATGGTCTGAATACTCTTTTTTCCATGTCTGGCAAACATAAGACACACCTCCGATTTTATCTTTTGCCATTGCACCATGGTCACTAAACTTGGTGTTCGCATCGCTCGACCTCGTTAAGTGTCCAGGCATATATTCTCACTAAATTCATCCTGCGGCTTTGACTTGGATTCATTAAGTGTTCATATTGTACCACATCTGGTTAAAAAAATACATAAATAAAACAGGCGAGTGCATGGGAAAATTATGCGTTTTACCCTAAAATAAAGAAAAACAGAGAGAAACAAAGAGAAATGGAGGAGGATTTTGTGAACAAATCAAAGATTTATCCCTGGTATTTTGCAGCAGGCGCTATTTTTATCTATACGGCCCTGTCCGTTATTCCCGGGATCATTGGAATCGGCTATTCTTTTACAGACTGGTCTGCATATTCAAAGGAGCTGAATTTTGTTGGCTTTCAAAATTTTATTGATGTATTCAGCGGCGACCAGGATTATCTGCAGTACATACTGAACACACTTTTATTTACTGTGGTGACCACTGCTGCAAAAACAGGACTGGGACTTTTGTTCGCCCTTGCCCTCAGCAGGAATATTAAGGCAAAGAATTTCCACAGAGGCGTAATGTACATGCCGTCAGTTCTTTCTATTCTGATCATTGGCCTTGTATTTACTTCCATTCTGAATCCGAAAAACGGTCTTCTTAATGAGGGACTTCGGATGATCGGTCTGGAAAGTCTTACACAGAGATGGCTTACCGATCCGCAGATCGCATTCTGGTCTGTTATGGGGGTTGATATCTGGCGTGGAACCGGATACATTATGACAATTCTGATCGTGGGCATTCTTGCCATCCCCAATGTTTATTATGAGGCCGCAAGTATTGACGGAGCAAACGGATTTAAAAAATTCAGCTACATTACTCTTCCCATGCTGAAGCAGACTCTGGCAGTAACTATCGTACTGAACGTGCTTTATGGCCTGAAGGTATTTGATATGGTATATGCCCTGACAAACGGAGGACCGGGACACAGAACAGAGGTTATGTACACTGCAGTATTTAAGCAGTTCTCCCAGGGCCTGTATGCACAGGGCACCACCATCAGTTCCGTTATGTTCATTTTTATGGTGATCGTAGGCTACTTTATGATTAAGATTCTGACGAAAGATGAGGTGATCGAGTAATGAATGCGAAAACCAAGAAAACCATTCTGACAATATTAAAAAATATCCTTGCATGGATTTTTTCTCTGATCATGCTGATCCCTCTTCTTCTGATCGTGATCAATGCATTTAAACCGGATTCTGAGGCCCTTACCTTGTCTCTGACGCTTCCAAAGATTTGGGAGTTCAGTAATTTTGCAGTTGTGATTGAAAAAGGAAAGCTGGGAACCAGCTTCCTGAACAGTCTTCTGTATGCAGGCTGCGCAACGGTCATTACTGTAATCCTTGCATCCATGGCAGCCTATGTACTTGCCAGAAGACGGGGAAAAGCTGACAACAGACTGTATATGTACATGGTTCTGGGTATTGTGATCCCCATTAACTATGTATCTCTGATGAAAGTGATGCAGGTGACACAGTTAAATGATACAAGGCTGGGTATCATTCTTCTGTATGTGGCAATGCAGCTTCCGTTTTCTGTATTCCTTTTGTACGGCTTTGTGTCAAAGGTTCCGGTGGATCTGGATGAGGCGGCAGTGCTGGACGGCTGCGGACCCTGGAGACTTTTCTTTAATATCGTCATGCCGATGATGAAATCAAGTATGGTGACAGCGGCAGTTCTCTGCTTCCTGAATACATGGAATGAGTTCGTAATGCCTCTGTATTTCCTGAATTCTTCCGAAAAATGGCCGATGACACTGGCTGTATACAATTTCTTCGGACAGTATTCAAAGAGCTGGAACCTGATCTGTGCGGACATTCTTCTGACCTGTCTGCCGGTTATCATTATGTATCTGGTGTGCCAGAAGCATATCGTAGGCGGACAGACCGCCGGAGCAGTAAAGGGCTGATGCCCTTTTTCTGCTTAATCTGAAAATAAAGGAGAAGTATTATGGGTATTATGCAGAAACATGAGTGGGAATTTCGATTAAAGGACGGAAACTGCAGGGTTCAGGCAGTACGTGACAATATTATCAGATGTTCTTACACAAAAAGAGAGAACTGGGAGCAAAAGTCACCTGTTGGCATTAAGGTATGTCCGGAAAGCTCTTTTAGTGTCAGTGAGGACGGAGAAAAAACTGTTTTCCGGACAGAGAGAGTGGTTCTGGAGGCTGACAGCAAAAACGGAGGCTTTGTATGGCGGAATGCTGATGACGGCCGTGTACTTTTGAAGGAGGGCCGCAAGGAACTGACAGAGGCTCCTCTTATGGTTTATTCTACAGGGGGCGAGGAGCCTGTTATCAAAAGAGTTCAGACCGTAGACGGCGAGAGAAATTTTGTGCAGAATCTGAAGGCTGTGGAGGATCACATGGCCTTTCACGGAAAACTGAACTTCTGCTGGCAGCCGGACGAGCATATCCATGGTCTTGGACAGGGGGAGGAAGGCATTTATGATTATCGTGGAAACGTTCAGTACCTTTATCAGCATAATATGCGCATCCCGATCCCCTTCCTGGTATCGGACAGGGGATATGGAATCCTGGTGGACTGCGGCTCCCTGATGACCTTTAACGACGACTGCAGAGGCTCCTGGCTGTATCTGGATATGATCGAGCAGCTGGATTATTATTTTATCAGAGGAGAGAACCTGGATGAGATCATCAAAGGCTTCCGTTTTCTTACAGGACGGGCCGTGATGCTGCCCAAATGGTCCTTTGGCTATGTGCAGTCCAAAGAAGCCTACAAAACTCAGGACGAGGTAGTTGGTATTGCAAAGAAATACCGTGATCTTGACATTCCTCTGGACTGTGTGGTACAGGACTGGAATACCTGGGAGCCGGGCAAATGGGGAAACAAGCGTGTGGACAGAGAACGCTATCCAAGCCTGACAGAAATGAATCAGAAGCTTCACGATATGCATGTGCATTCCATGGTATCGGTATGGCCGAATATGAATTCCGGAACAGAGGATTACGAGGAGATGAAGGCGGCAGGACATCTTTTTTATGATTATGCCACCTACAATGCTTTTTCTGAGGAAGCAAGAGAACTTTACTGGAAACAGGCGGAGAGGGAGCTGTTTTCCGGCGGCTTTGATTCCTGGTGGTGTGATTCTACAGAGCCCTTTTCCGGCCCGGACTGGAATGGTGAGTTTAAAAGAGAGCCATGGGAGCGTTTCCGCCTGGTAGGAGACGAGCACCGCAGATTCCTTGGGGCAGAGAGGGCAAACCTTTATGCGGCTGCACATGCTCAGGGGATTTATGAAAATCAGAGAAAGTCCAATCCGGACAAACGTGTTCTGAACCTGACACGCTCCGGTTATGCATCCAGTCAGAAATTCGGAACTGTCCTGTGGTCAGGAGATATTTTTGCCTCCTGGGATACCATGAAAAAACAGATCCATGAGGGGCTGAATATGTGTATGAGCGGTATGCCCTACTGGACCCTTGATATCGGCGGTTTCTTTACCGTAAACGAAAACTGGCAGCACAGAGGCTGCTCCTGCAGCGAGGATCCAACGCCAAAGTGGTTCTGGAGAGGGGATTACGAGGAAGGCGTGGAGGATTACGGTTACAGAGAACTGTATGTGCGCTGGTTTGAGCAGGGAGTTTTTCTTCCCATGTTCCGTTCACACGGCACGGACACCCCCAGGGAGGTGTGGAATTTCGGCAGGCCAGGCGAGCCCTTCTATGATGCGCTTGTAAAGAATATTGAGCTGAGATACAGACTGATGCCTTATATTTACTCCAATGCAGCACGAATCTGGACAGATGATTATACAATGATGAGAAGCCTGCTTTTTGATTTTGCACAGGATAAACGTGCAGCGGCGCTGGGAGATGAGTATATGTTTGGCGACAGCCTTCTGGTATGCCCGGTAACAGAACCTATGTATTATGAGAGGGAAAGCCGCACCATTGACCGTGAGAAGCTCTGGAACTGCTATCTTCCGGCGGGAACGAAATGGTATGATTTCCATACCCTGAAAAAATATGAAGGGGGCACAGAGGTGGAAGCGGACGCTTCCCTTGACCATATTCCGGTATTTGTAAAGGCCGGAGCTGTTATTCCCATGGAGCAGAGAATGCGCTATGCGGACGAGGTGGTGGATACACCCTTTGAGATCCATATTTATCCGGGCGCTGACGGAAGCTTTGTTCTGTATGAGGATGACGGAGACGGATATGCATATGAGCAGGGTAAATATAACCAGATTTCTCTTATCTGGAAGGATGATGAGCGCTGCCTGACAATCGGCGCAGCAGAGCATACCTTTGCACAGGGGCTGAAGGGACGTGAATGCCGCGTGATCCTGGAAGGAGATAAGGTGGAGAAACGTTTTGTATATGACGGAAAGGAGAGACGTATTTCTCTGTAAGAGAACAAAGCGGAGCATTTTTTATTTACCAGGAAGGTTCGTGCAGAAAGTATTACTTTGTTTCCAGGTAAATAAAAAAGTATCCTGAAATTCACCTTTATTTCTGAAACAGATCAGGAATCTGCGGTGAAATTTCAGGATACTGACAAAAACTTTATTTCGATAGAAAAGACAGTTATCAGGTAGGCAGACCGGAAGGGTCAGCGCGCCATAAGATAGATTTTTTCCATGTCTTTCATATTCAGCTGTTTGAAGACGCCGATGGTACGGGTGTCTTCAAAACTGCATTTAAAGGCAAGCTCATGAATCTGTTTTTCATTCAGATCAAGACCGAGCTCCCGGAGGCTGGTGGGCATTTTTATGGAGCGGAAAAAATCTTCCATGGCTTCAATGCCGGCCAGCGCTGTTTTTTCAAAATCCACATAGCAGGGAATATCAAATACATTTGTTGCAAACTGGGCGAAGCGTTCCGGGTTTTCCAGATATACATATCGTGCCCAGCTTCCCCAGATAGCGGCAAGTCCGGCACCATGAGCCACATCATACAGACCGCCCAGCTCATGCTCAAGCTGATGGCAGGCCCAGTCGCCGCCGCCTGTTCCGCAGCCTGTAAGCCCGTTGTGGGACAGGCTTCCGGCCCACATCACTTCGGCTCTTGCATTGTAGTTGCCCGGCTCTTTCATAAGTATTCTGGCATTGTAGATCACAGTCTGCATCAGGGACTCGCTGATACTGTCAGTGATCTCCATAGTTTCCAGATTGACAAAGTACCGTTCCATGGTATGCATGAGAATATCCACACATCCGCTTTCAGTCTGATACTGGGGCAGTGTATAAGTAAGTCTGGGATTTAAAAGAGCGAATTTCGGACGGCAGAGATCGCTTCTGGTGCTTCCACGCTTCAGCCATCCGTCCTCGTTGGTGATCACACAGGAGCCGCTCATTTCACTTCCTGATGCGGCAATAGTGGGAATGGCGCCAATGGGAAGGCAGTCTTTGGGCACTTCTGTTTTCAGGAAGAAATTCCATACATCTGTCCAGGGGTTGGCAACGCCATAGCCGATAGCCTTGCAGGAATCAATGACGCTTCCGCCTCCTACGGCAAGAAGAAAATCCACCTGCTCTTTTTTACACAGCTCAATTCCTTCACGAACCTTACTGAGTCTGGGATTGGACACAACTCCTCCCAGCGTGACAAAATCCACTCCGGCTTCGGCAAGGCTGGATTTGATCTGATCCAGAAGTCCGGAAGAAACAGCGCTTCCGCTGCCGTAATGGATCAGAACTTTTTTGCATCCGTATTCTTTCAGAAGTTCGCCGGCCTTCAGGTGTGTATCTTTTCCAAAAATCACCCTTGTGGGGGTGTAATATTCAAAGCCTCTCATAGCAAATGCTCCTTTTATGTTAATACTCCACTCTATTATAAAAAAGATATCATAAATAGTCAAAAAAAACTTAATAAAATTGAAAAAGAATACAAAAATTTTTGTATGGCGGACAAATGTCTTTTTCTCGTTGACATAGAAAAGGGATTCAGGTATAATCAATTCTAGTGTTACGGAGAGCAGTGACAGTTTAAAGCACGGAAGGTCTGGGGGATTCAGAGAGTCTGAAGCAGACATGGACGTTTCGTTACGGAGAAAGATATTTACAAGGAGGATGAGCATGTATTCATTAGAAGAAATTCAGCAGACAGATAAAGAAATCGCGGATCTGATCCAGGCGGAGGTGCAGCGTCAGAATTCTCACATTGAGCTGATTGCATCTGAAAACTGGGTGAGCAGGGCTGTTATGGCAGCAATGGGAAGTCCGCTGACAAATAAATATGCAGAGGGATATCCGGGCAAACGATTTTACGGCGGGTGCGCCTGCGTGGATGAAGTAGAGCAGCTTGCGATCGACAGGGCGAAAGAGCTTTTTGGCTGCGAATATGTAAATGTTCAGCCTCATTCCGGAGCCCAGGCAAACATGGCAGTATTTTTTGCAATGCTGAAGCCGGGAGATACCGTGCTGGGCATGGATCTTGCCCACGGCGGTCATCTGACACATGGAAGTCCGGCAAATATGTCAGGTACTTATTTCCATGCGGTTTCCTATGGAGTAAATGATGACGGCATCCTTGACTATGACGAGGTTCGCAGGATCGCGCTGGAATGTAAGCCCAAAATGATCGTCGCAGGTGCCAGCGCCTATGCCCGCACCATTGATTTTAAGAAGTTCCGTGAGATTGCAGACGAGGCGGGAGCATATCTTATGGTGGATATGGCTCATATTGCCGGTCTTGTGGCAGGCGGACAGCATCCAAGCCCTGTCCCTTATGCTGACGTTGTAACAACAACCACACATAAGACACTGAGAGGCCCAAGAGGCGGACTGATCATGAGCAGCGCAGAAAATGCAAAGAAATTTAATTTTAACAAAGCTGTTTTCCCGGGAATCCAGGGAGGCCCTCTGATGCATGTGATCGCTGCCAAGGCGGTATGCCTGAAAGAAGCTCTGCAGCCGGAATTTAAAGAGTATGCCCGCATGGTAGTGGAAAATGCTCAGGCGCTCTGCAAAGGACTTCAGAACAGAGGCGTTGATATTGTATCCGGAGGAACCGATAATCATCTGATGCTGGTAGATCTGAAAAACCTTGGGGTAACAGGAAAAGAAATGGAAAATCTTCTTGACGAGGCAAACATTACCTGCAATAAAAACACCATTCCAAATGATCCTCAGTCTCCGTTTGTAACAAGCGGCGTACGTCTGGGAACACCGGCAGTAACCTCCAGAGGAATGAAGCCGGAAGATATGGATGTGATCGCAGAAGCCATTTCTCTGATGCTGAAAAGCCGTGATAACAGAGAACAGGCAAAGGCCCTTGTAAAAACACTGACAGATAAATATCCGCTTGTGGGTTAATCAAAAAATTCTTGTTGGATACAGTAAATTATGATATAATAAACAAAGGGTTTGAAGCAGGCACTCTGCGCAACGCAGAGTGTCTTTTTCTATCAAAAACGAAAAGGAGGAAAGAGCATGAGCGAAAAAAAGAAGAACGGAGGTGCGCTTCTGGGTGCAGCCTTTCTGATGGCAACCTCAGCGATCGGACCTGGATTTCTCACTCAGACATCTAAATTCACCAGTGATTTTCAGGCAAGCTTCGGATTTGTAATCCTGATCTCCATTCTACTGTCAGCAGTGGCGCAGATGAATATCTGGAGAGTACTGTGCGTGACAGGACTGAGAGGACAGGAGGTTGCAAATAAAGTGCTTCCGGGACTTGGATATCTGGTAGCTTTTATGGTGGTCTTAGGCGGTCTGGTATTTAATATCGGCAACGTTGGCGGAGGTGCGCTGGGCTTTAATACCCTTCTGGGAATTCCGACCAAGGTGGGATATGTACTTGCCGGAGTACTGGCAATCCTGGTATTTCTTTCCAGAAATGCAAAGGGCGCCATGGACACACTGACAAAGGTTCTCGGAGCGATCATGATCGTGGTTATTTTTATTGTGATCGTAGTTGTAAAGCCGCCGGTAGGTTCAGCCATTAAGAATACCTTTGTTCCGGATGCAGGCGTTCAGGCTCTTGTGCCTGCTATTATCACGCTTCTGGGCGGAACTGTGGGAGGATATATTACCTTTGCCGGAGCGCACCGTCTGATCGATGCTGGTATTACAGGTGAAAAGAACTTAAAAGAGATCAATAAAAGCTCTGTAATGGGAATCGGTATTGCAACCATCGTCCGTATTTTCCTGTTCCTGGCAGTGCTTGGCGTAGTGGTAAAGGGCGTGGCTCTTGACTCTGCCAACCCGGCAGCGGATGCATTCAGAAAGGGTGCGGGAGAGATCGGCTACCGTTTCGCAGGTCTTGTTCTTTTATGTGCGGCGATCACTTCCATCATTGGTGCGGCTTATACATCCGTATCCTTTTTAAAGACCTTCCATCCGGCTATTGAAAAGCATGAGAATGGAGTGATCATCGGCTTTATCGCAGCATCTACACTGATCATGCTGATTCTTGGAAATCCGGCAACGCTTCTTGTTGTTGCAGGAGCCCTCAACGGACTGATCCTTCCGATCACTCTGGGAATCTGCCTGATCGCATCAAAGAAAAAAACCATTATGGGAGAAAACTATCATCATCCTACATGGCTTCTGGTACTTGGAATTATTGTAGTTATTATTTCTGCTTATCTTGGAATCACAACTTTTGTATCAAATCTGGGAAGTTTATTCTGAGCATAGTGAGAACAGGGAAAGGTGTGGTCACAGAGGCTTACACCTTTTTCTGATATTTATGAATCAAGGAGAAAAACATGCAGAATATCAGGATTTTAACAGCAGGAGATTCTTCTATTTTGATTGAATTCGGAAAGGAGATCAGTCCGGAGATCAACAGGAAGATTTCTGCTACTATTCAGCTTATGAAGGAACAGCATATTGAGGGCGTGGTGGACATGATCCCTGCATTCTGTTCTCTTCTGATCAATTACGACCCCCGCGTGATCTCCTATGAGGAGATCCGCGAAAGAATGCAGGCGCTGGTAAAGGTGGAAGTAAAAGCCGGAGAGACCCGCAAAAGGATTTTTGAGATCCCGGTATGCTATGGCGGTGAATACGGACCGGATATTGCGAACATTGCAGAGCATGCAGGTCTGACAGAGGAAGAGGTGATCCGCATTCATTCCTCAAAAGACTATCTGATCTATATGCTGGGCTTTTTGCCGGGCTTTACCTATCTGGGCGGACTGGATGAACGGCTCCATACCCCCAGACTTGCCAATCCGAGAATACGGATCAGCGCAGGCAGTGTGGGAATCGGAGGTTCTCAGACAGGCATTTATCCACTGGACTCTCCGGGAGGCTGGCAGCTTATGGGCATGACTCCGGTAAAAACCTATGATCCGGACCGGGAAGTGCCGATTCTGGTAGAAGCCGGAGATTATATCAGGTTTGTCCCGGTGGACGAGGAAGAATATCTGCGTATCAAGGATGCTGTGGAACGTGGAGAATATCAGTGCGTGATCCACGAGGAAGAGGTGTAAAATGGGAATTCGTGTATTAAAAGGCGGAATGTTGACAACAGTTCAGGATCTTGGCCGAACCGGATATCAGAGTCAGGGCTTTTCCGTGGCAGGCGTCATGGATGTGCGTTCCTTTAAAATCGCCAATCTTCTTCTGGACAATCCGGAAAACGAGGCAGTACTGGAAATGACGCTGATCGGTCCCACACTGGAATTTACATCAGCAACCATTATTGCCATTACCGGAGGAGATTTTCAGCCTCAGGTCAATGGAGAACCGGTACCTATGTACACGGCTCTCTATATGAATAAGGGAGATATTCTGAAATTCGGAAGCGCAAGAACAGGAAGTAGAGGATATATTGCCTTTTCCAGTTATCTGGATATTCCGGTGGTTATGGGAAGCCGATGCACCAATATGAAAAGCGGAATCGGAGGCTTTAAGGGAAGGAAGCTTCAGGCGGGAGATTATATGAATTTCCGTATAAAGAGAAGATATCTTCCGTTTTTCCTTTCCAGAAAGCTGGAGCCGGAAAACTTTGATCAGGATCAGGCAGAGATCCGCGTGGTCATGGGACCTCAGGAAGAGCTTTTCAGCAGACAGGGAATCGAGACATTTCTCGGCAGCGAGTATACAGTAACAAGTGATTTTGACAGAATGGGATGCAGACTGGAGGGGCCGTTTATCGCTCCAAAGGAAACCTCAGATATCATTTCTGACGGAATTGCTTTTGGCTCTGTGCAGGTTCCCTCTCACGGAAAACCGATCATTCTTCTTTCTGACAGACAGACAACAGGAGGATACGGAAAGATCGCCACAGTGGCGTCTGTAGATATTCCGGCAGTAGTCCAGAGAAAAACAGACCAGAAGCTCCGGTTCCGCGCAATTTCCGTGCAGGAAGCCCAGGCTCTTTATCTGAAAGAAATCGAAGAGCTGGATGCCATGAGAAAGATCATACATCAGCCCTGCAAAGAGGTTCTGGACTGCAGACTGGTTGCAAAAAGACTGAGGAAATTATTCGAATAAAGTTTTGTACAGGACAGTGCTGTGAGAGCAGCAGTCTGTACCTTCAGGTATCAATAGAAAATGCAGCAGAAAAGGAGAGATACGAATGGATTTAGAAAAAATTGAAGGACTGGTAAAAATAATCGAAAATTCTTCTCTGACAGAATTTACTCTGAAAGAGGGCGATATGAAGATCACAATGAGCAAGCTGGATCATCCTCCTGTAGTGGCAGCCGGAGTGCCGGCAGCAGCGGCTGCGGGTGCACCGGGGCCGGCTGTGGAAGAAGCGGATCAGGAAGATGAGAAGCTCTTTATCACTTCTCCCATTGTGGGAACCTTTTATTCAGCTCCGGCGCCGGATGCCCCGACTTTTGTAAAGGTGGGAGACCAGGTAAAAAACGGACAGACAGTATGTATTCTGGAAGCAATGAAGCTGATGAATGAGATCCAGAGCGATTTTGACTGTGAGATCGAAGCAGTTCTTGTAAGCAATGAGCAGAAGGTAGAATACGGACAGCCTCTGTTCCGTGTGAAAAAATTATAAAAGCCGGAGGGAGGCCTGAATATTGTTTAACAAAATTTTGATTGCCAACCGGGGAGAAATTGCTGTCCGAATTATCCGCGCCTGCAGAAACTTAGGCATACGCAGTGTGGCTGTCTATTCCAAAGAGGATGCCAAAAGCCTTCATGTACAGCTGGCAGACCAGAGAATCTGTATTGGAGAGGGCCCTGCCAGAAACAGTTATCTGAATATGGACAGGATCATCCAGGCAGCCAGAAATATGGGAGCGGACGCCATTCATCCCGGATTTGGATTTTTATCTGAAAACAGTGAATTTGTCCGCAGATGTCAGGAAAACGGGATTACCTTCATAGGTCCGGACGCAGACGTGATCGATAAAATGGGAAATAAATCTCAGGCAAGAAAAACCATGATGGAAGCCGGAGTTCCTGTAGTGCCGGGAACAAAGGAACCTGTTTATGATGCGGAAACAGGACTGAAGCTTGCCGGAGAGATCGGATATCCGGTTATGATCAAGGCATCCTCCGGAGGCGGCGGAAAAGGAATGAGAGTAGCTGCTTCAGAGGATGAATTTGAATTTCAGTTTAATGTGGCTCAGAGAGAATCGGCAAACGCTTTTGGCGACGACACCATGTATATTGAGCGGTTTGTGGAAAATCCCCGTCATGTGGAAATTCAGATCATGGCAGATAAATTCGGAAATGTTGTGGCTCTTGGAGAAAGAGACTGCTCTGTTCAGAGAAATCATCAGAAGCTGATCGAAGAATCTCCGTCTCCGGCTATCACAGAGGAAACCAGAGAAAAAATGAACCAGTATGCGGTACTGGCTGCCAAAACAGTAAACTACACCAATGCAGGAACCATTGAGTTTATTGTAAGCCCGAAGGGTGAATTCTTTTTTATGGAAATGAATACCCGGATCCAGGTGGAGCATGGCGTTACAGAAATGGTTACAGGCACGGATCTGATCATTGAGCAGATCAGAGTTGCCATGGGACTTCCGCTGAGCTTTAAACAGGAGGATGTGAAGCTGCGCGGCCACGCTATTGAATGCAGGATCAACGCAGAGATACCGGAAAAGAATTTTATGCCAAGTCCAGGTGTGGTTCAGCATCTTCATCTTCCGGCAGGAAACGGAGTGCGGGTGGATACCGGACTTTATTCAGGGTACCGGATCCCCTCTGAATATGATTCCATGATCGCCAAGGTGATCGTCCATGCTCCGGACCGTGAGGCTGCTCTCCAGAAAATGCGTTCTGCGCTGGATGAGATGCTGATCGTAGGAGTGGAAACAAATCTTGATTTTCAGTATCAGATCATGAGACATCCGGTATTCTGTGAAGGAAAGGCAGATACAGGATTTATTGAAAATCTGATGCATATTAAATAGGAGTGACAGGATTTATGTACAAAGTAGATTTAAACAGTGACCTGGGAGAAAGCTTTGGCAATTATACCATTGGAAATGACGATAAGGTGATCCCTCTGATCACATCAGCCAATGTAGCCTGCGGCTATCATGCTTCTGATCCCGTTGTGATGGATAAGACTCTTGGCATGGCAAAAGAAGCCGGCATTCGTGTGGGGGCGCATCCGGGCTTTCCGGATCTGATGGGATTTGGCAGAAGGAATTTAAGCGTCAGCCCTGACGAGGCAAAGGCTTATGTCCTGTATCAGCTTGGAGCGCTGGAAGCCTTCTGCAGAGTCCATCATATGAAAATGCAGCATGTGAAGCCTCATGGAGCCCTTTACAATATGGCTGCCAAAGACTATGAGCTGTCTCTTGCAATCTGTCAGGGGATCAAAGACTTTGATCCGGAGCTTATTGTTCTGGCTCTTTCCGGCGGCGAGCTTGCCCGGGCGGCAAAAGACCTGGGACTTCGCACCGCGCTGGAGGTTTTTGCGGACCGTGCCTATGAGGAGGACGGTTCTCTTGTAAACCGCCGTAAAGAAGGCGCAATGATCACAGACGAGGAGCTTGCGGTTTCCCGTGTAGTGCGGATGGTAAAAGAGAAAAAGGTTACGGCAATTACCGGAAAGGATATTCCTATTCAGGCAGATTCTGTGTGCGTTCACGGAGACGGGGCCAAGGCCCTTGCGTTTGTGGAAAAAATCCGCAGAGCTCTGACCGATGAGGGCGTGGAGATCTGTGCCCTTGACAGGATTGTATAAATGTGAATAAAATAAGACAGAATCAGTTCAGAACTTCTGGACGGTTCTGTCTTACTTATTGTTAGAGCAAGCCGGTGGTCGTGATTCTTATTTTCAAAGAAGTTTGAATCGGACTTGTATGCTTTGTCCAAAACAGAAATTTTTATTCTGTGATAAAATCACAGAAATCTTTTCAGGAAAACAGTATACTATAGAAAAAGGCAGGTGAATGGAAATGGAACATGTAGTGATCATTGGCGCAGGTCCGGCAGGGATTTCCGCAGCTCTTTATACAGCCAGAGGAAATCTGGATCCTCTTGTGATCCACACAGGGATCGGAGCCCTTGAAAAAGCAGAAAAAATAGAAAATTATTATGGCCTGGAGAAGCCTCTTTCCGGGCAGGAGCTTTTTGACAGAGGAATTGCCCAGGCAAAGGCTCTGGGAGTCAGAGTCATGGAAACCCAGGTTCTGGGGATCAGCGGATTTGATACTTTTACAATCAGAACAACAGACGGAGACATAGAAACAGAAAGTGTGATCCTTGCTACAGGAAGTAAACGGGCAGCGTCCTCTATTCCGGGAATCAGAGAATACGAAGGAAAAGGAGTCAGCTACTGCGCTATCTGCGATGCCTTTTTTTACAGGGGAAGACAGGTTGCAGTTCTGGGAAACAGTGATTTTGCCCTTCATGAGGCAGAGCAGCTGAAAAATGTGACTCCTTCCGTGACGATTTATACCAATGGGGAAAAGCCTGAATTTTCAAGAGAACATGATATTCAGGTGAATACCATGAAAATCCAGTCAGTAGAAGGTGAGAATACTGTTTCCGGCCTTCGGATGGAACAGGATATGAGTACCCTGGAAAGTGATGGTCAGAAGGAGTCTTTTTATCCGGCTGACGGGATATTCGTAGCTCTCGGAACAGCGGGAAGTACGGAGATTGCCCGGCAGATGGGAGCTGAACTTACAGAAAAAGGAAATATCAGAGTAAATCAGGAAATGGAAACAACGATTCCGGGACTTTTTGCAGCAGGAGACTGTACAGGCGGCCTGCTTCAGGTAGCGACAGCCGTCTCAGAAGGCTGTGCGGCCGGAATCAGTGCAGGAAAATATATCCGAAGAAAATTCAAAAAATAAAGGAGCGATTGATTATGGAAATTACTTTAACATCACAGAATTTTGAAACAGAGGTACTTCAGTCAGAAAAGCCGGTTCTGGTGGATTTCTGGGCAACCTGGTGCGGTCCGTGTATGCGGCAGGCGCCTATTGTAGAAGAGATCGCAGCTGAGGGATATACAGTAGGGAAGGTGGATGTGGACCAGGAACCTGCTCTTGCCCAGCAGTTTCGGATTATGAGTATTCCCACTCTTCTGGTATTTAAGAACGGAAAAGAAGCAAACCGTGTCGTAGGACTTACCTCCAAGAATGATCTGCTTGCTCTTCTTAATGACTGAAGCAAGCATCGGGGAGTCTGACATATGAAAATTTTGCTGGCAGCAAGCAACGCAAAATACATCCACTCCAATCCGGCAGTGTATGATCTCAGAGCGTTTGCATCTGAATATAAAGAACACATACTTCTTGGGGAGTATACCATTAATCAGACAAAGGATGAGATCCTGAAGGAGATTTACAGAAGCGGCGCAGAGGTAGTTTGTTTTTCCTGCTATATCTGGAATATTTCCTTTGTCCGGGAACTGATCTTTGACCTTAAAAAAATACTTCCGGGTACGGCCTTCTGGGTCGGAGGCCCGGAGGTTTCTTTTGATGCGGAAAATTTTTTAAAGGAAATGCCTCAGGTAACAGGCGTTATGGTGGGGGAAGGAGAAGAAACCTTTCTGGAGCTTGCCCGTTATTACATAGAAAAAAAAGGGACGCTGGCAGATATCAGGGGGATTGCGTTCCGGGAAAACGGCGAGATCTTTCACAACGGATGGCGGGAAGTAATGGATTTAAGCAGAGTTCCCTTTGCCTATGAGCAGACAGAGGATTTTGCAAACAGGATCATTTATTATGAAAGCAGCAGAGGCTGTCCTTTTTCCTGCAGCTACTGCCTTTCTTCCATTGATAAAAAGCTTCGGTTCCGCAATCTGGAGCTTGTAAAAAAAGAGCTTCAGTTTTTCCTGGATAAAAAGGTTCCTCAGGTAAAGTTTGTGGACAGGACCTTTAACTGTAAACACGATCATGCAATGGAAATCTGGAAGTATATTCTGGAGCACGACAACGGAGTGACGAATTTCCACTTTGAAATATCCGCTGATCTGCTTCGTGAGGAAGAGCTGGAGCTGATGAGCAGAATGCGCCCCGGACTGATCCAGCTTGAGATTGGAGTTCAGTCCACAAATCCGGATACCATCCGTGCGATCCACAGGAACATGGATCTGAAAAAGCTGGAAGCATCTGTGGCCCGTGTAAAGAGCTTTGGAAATATCCATCAGCATCTGGATCTGATCGCCGGACTTCCCTGTGAGGATTATGAAAGCTTCCGGCGTTCCTTTGAACAGGTTTACCGCATGAAGCCGGATCAGCTTCAGCTGGGATTTCTGAAGGTGCTGAAAGGCTCTTCCATGTATCATGAGGCGCAAAAATATGAAATTCTGTACAAGGAAAAAGAGCCTTATGAGGTTCTGTCTACAGCCTGGCTTTCTTATGAGGATATTTTGAAGCTGAAAATGGTGGAAAGTATGGTGGAAGTGTATTATAATAGTGGTCAGTTCCGGAAAACGCTTTCCTGGATCGAGACGTTTTATCAGGAGATGTTTTCTTTTTATGAAAGTCTGGGAGCCTATTATGAGGAAAAAGGATATGAAGAGATCTCTCATTCCAGGCTCAGGCGTTATGAGATTCTCCTGGAATTTCTGAAAGAGAAGACACAGCTTCCTGTAAATACAGCATCTCAGCATATGGTATATGATCTTTATCTGAGAGAAAAGCTGAAAAAACGTCCGGTTTTTGCTATGGATCAGAAGCCTTATGAAGCATCTGTGAGAAATTACAGGAAAGCAAATAAAATTCCAAAAACAGCTCACATTGAAGTATTTGGTGACGGAAGCGCGGTTCTGTTTGATTATGAAGCGCGTGACCCTCTTACAAACAATGCCCGGGCAGAACAGATTTTTTTGGAACGGAACCCGGTAAATGATATAGAAACAGAAGCGTGATCCGTAATATAAAAGAGGTGACAAATATGGGAATGTTTAATCCGAAAAAACGTAAAATAATTACAGCAGTGATCGCTGTGATCCTTGTGCTTGCCATGGTGGTTCCAAGTATCCTGTCCATTCTTGTCTGACAGAGGAAACGATACATGAAACTTGGACAGAAAGCAATGGAAGCATTAAGAGCTGAGATCACAGGTGAACTGAAGGCAGGGGATGATCTGGTTGTTGCAGGAGATATCGCCCTGTCAGGGACAGCTCTGATCACAGAAAAGGAAAAAGAAACCCTTAAAAGCTATTTTTCAGAAGGCTTTCTCTGGGATGCGCAGAGAAGCCCCTCTCTTTATGGAGCATATGACGCGGAGGTTTTTTTAGGAGACTGGGAAAATCTTACCTGTGAGCAGATGAACGGGAGAAAAAGAGCCTGTGCAGAAAAATCCTCTGTATGGGAAGCTGCACGGAATATGGGAGCAGATGCGCTTTATGTTCTGGGAACAGGCGGTGTGCTTGCCGGCCTGTGGAAAATGGCAGAGGCCGGAGAAACAGGAATTCAGGCAGATCTCCGCAAAATACCTGTGCGTCAGGAAACCATAGAAATCTGTGAGAGGTTTGATCTGAATCCTTACAGGCTTTTTTCGGAAGGGGCGCTTTTGATCGGCACGCAAAATGGGGCGGAGCTTGAGCTTTTCTGCAGACAGAAAGGAATTCCGGCGGCTGTGATCGGAAAGGCTGTAAAGGGCAATGACAGATTACTGTACAGCGGAGAAAACTGCAGATATCTGGAACGTCCTGCTGAAGATGAGCTTACAAAATTTTCCTGGGGAAGCTCCTGGAAAAATAAAGGCCTGCTTCCGGGCAAAGACAAAAACCGGAAAAGCCATAAACAGAATCCGGATAAAGGCAATACCGGAATACTTTCCGAAAAAGATAAATAAAATCAGAAAAGCCATAAATGAGAGCTATACAGAACTAAAGACATGGCATTTACGGAAACAGGAAAGCAGAATATAAAACAGAACATAAATGTGACGTTTCTGTAAAGGGAGAAACAGAAGGCTGTATATGCACAATACAGACAAGGAAAATGGCAGTATACTTCCAGAAAAACACAAGGAGAAACAGATATGCTGAATATTGTACTTCACCAGCCGGAGATTCCGGCAAATACCGGAAATATCGGAAGAACCTGTGTGGCAACAGGAACCAGGCTTCATTTGATCGAGCCTCTTGGCTTCAGTCTCAGCGAAAAGGCATTAAAAAGAGCCGGAATGGATTACTGGAAGGATCTGGATGTAACGACTTATCTTGATTATGAGGATTTTCTGAACAGAAATCCGGGGGCAAAAATTTACTATGCCAGTACAAAAGCACCTCAGACCTATGCAGATATCAGCTATGAGGAGGACTGCTTTATTATGTTTGGCAAGGAAAGTGCTGGCATACCGGAGGAAATTCTTCTTAAAAATCAGGAACGCTGTGTAAGGATTCCCATGATCAACGACATCCGTTCTCTGAATCTCAGCAATTCTGTGGCAGTAATTCTTTATGAGGCTCTGAGACAGCAGAATTTCAGCCATATGCAGCTGGAGGGACAGCTTACAAAATATCACTGGAAATAAAAGAAACCAGGCAGAGCATTGTCTGAGGGGCGGTTCTGTACTGAATAAAAAGAGAAACTCTGAGATACATTCCGGGTATGGAAAATCTCAGAGTTTTTGTTTTGCAGCAAATGATACTGGCAGCATCTCTTTAATAAAGGAATTTTTTAGATATAAGGCTGTTCTGGTCTATAAGGAGTGGTTATTTTATCTGTCATAAAAGGATGAGCAAAAGAGTAAGAGTGAATCTGCTGCAGTATGTATCATACAGATATAAAAAATAAATAAGTTCTGTATGCTCAGCATACAGGATCAGAGCCAGAAAGAGATGGAATAGTTTTTAGAATATTTATGGATAAAAACCAAAATAAGAAAACAAAAACGCTGCGAATTATTAAAAATACACAAATTATAATTGAAAATATGTAAGAAAAATGATAATATAATTGAAATATAACTTTGGTATAAAGAAAAATCTGTATGTACAGATAAAAACTAAAATTTATGAGAATATAAAGCCGGAATATTCTCAGATATCAAAAAGGAGGCAGGGATATGGAGCTTGAACAGTATCGTATATATTCTGAAATGGCAAGAGGAATTCGAAAGGCCCCTCTTGTTTTGAAAAATGCGAATATTTTTTATGCACATTCAGGTGAATTTCGCAAAGGCGACGTGGCTGTTGCAGACGGACTGATTCTTGGAACAGGAAGCTACAGCGGTGAGAGGGAAACAGATCTTTCCGGAAAGTATCTCTGCCCTGGCTTTATTGACAGTCACCTTCACCTGGAATCTACTCTTGTGACTCCGGGAGAGCTGATCCGTCAGGCTGCCCAGTGCGGAACTACTACATTTATTGTGGATCCTCATGAATCTGCCAATGTGTCAGGAACAGACGGCATTGATTATATTCTGGAGCAGACAGAGGATGTTCCTGCCAATGTGTATGTGATGATGCCCTCCTGTGTGCCTGCAACCCATGTAGATGACAATGGATGCACTCTGACAGCAGGAAAAATGAAGAGCTATCTGAATAACCCGAGAATTCTGGGACTTGGAGAGGTGATGGACGCCGTTTCCGTGATCAATGGCAGTGTTTCCATGCATGAAAAACTGGGGCTGTTTCAGGATCGTATCCGGGACGGTCATGCGCCGTTTCTGGAAGAGGGAGAACTGGCAGCTTATGCGCTGGCGGGAATTGCAACGGATCATGAGTGCGTGGACTATGAATATGCTATGGAGGAATGCCGAAACGGTCTGCAGGTGCTGATCCGGGAAGGCAGTGCGGCGCGCAATCTGGAAGCTGTTATAAATGGTATCGTAAAAAATCATACAGATACTTCAGGATTCTGCTTTTGTACAGATGATAAACACATTGAAGAGATACGGAGAGAGGGACATATTAATTACAATGTAAAACGCGCGGTACAGCTTGGACTGGCTCCGGAAAAGGCTCTTAAAATGGCAACGATCCAGGCCGCCCGGTGTTATGGACTGAAGCATCTGGGTGCCATTGCTCCTGGCTATCAGGCTGATCTGGTGGTTCTGGATAATCTCAGAGACATGAACGTGCTGGAAGTTTATCATAAAGGCATAAAAATCCAGAAAGATGAAAAAACAGAGATCCGCCCCTGCTCCCCTTATCTTAAAAATACCGTTCATTTAAATAATTTCAGTGAAAAGGATCTGAGGCTTGTACATACAGGAGAAAAAGCCCATGTACTTCAGATGGTAGAGGGACAGATCGTAACAGAAGATCTTGTGGAGGAGGTTCCTTTCAGAGAAGAAGCAGGAGAGAGGATTTTTGCCGCAGATGGCATTTATCAGAAAATTGCAGTGATTGAGCGCCATAAGAATACAGGAAAAACAGGAGTCGGCATTGTAAAAGGGTTCGGGATCACAGGAGGAGCCATCGCGTCAAGTGTTTCTCACGATTCTCACAATCTGATCGTGATCGGAGACAATGACAGAGACATGTATCTGGCTGTGCAGGAGCTTTTGCGCACCCAGGGAGGATACACGCTGGTGGAGAACGGAAAAGTTTACGATACACTGCCGCTTCCGGTTATGGGTCTGATGAGTGATGCAGGGTATGAAAATGTAAACGCACTTCTTGGAAAAATGATCCCCAGGGCATATGAAATGGGAATCAAAAAAGGGTTTGATCCTTTTATCACGTTGTCCTTTATGGCGCTTCCGGTTATTCCTGAAATCCGGGTGACTCCAAGAGGAATCTATCTTGTAAAAGAGGACCGAATTCTTTCCAGTCCTTTTGAAGCATAATGTTATTACCCGAAATGGAAAGAGAAATATTTCAGGTAAATGAAAAGCACGGCAGGAGACAAATCCTATCGTGCTTTTTCCAGAGTGAAAATAAATTCTGTTCCAATGCCCTCGGTACTGATCACATTAATGTGCTGATCATGAGCATGGATGATCTCTTTTACAATAGACAGACCAAGACCGGTACCTTTCTGGTCTTTTCCTCTGGAAATATCTGTTTTATAAAAGCGTTCCCAGATTTTGGAAAGGCTTTCCTTTGGAATGCCGATTCCGTGGTCTTTGACAGAAACAAAAATCTTTTCATTTTTTTCTGTTGTCTCAATAATGATGGTTGAATGATCCGGGCTGAATTTAATGGCATTGTTCAGCAGATTATGGAGCACCTGCTGGATCTGTTCCACATCTGCCCTGGCGTACAGCTCTTTTCCGGAAAGAATCAGTTCAAGGAGAATATGACGTCTGGTGCAGTCTCCCTCATAAGTGGCGGCAGCTTTTTTTATGGCCTCGTTGATATCAAAGGTCTGAATGTTCAGGAGACGTTTTTGGATATCCAGTTCATTCAGGGTGAGGAGGCCTTTTGTGAGCTTTTCCAGACGGTCAGCCTCATAGGCAATGATCTTCAGGTATTTATCCTGCATTTCCACGGGAATTGTACCGTCCATCATTGCTTCCACATAGCCTTTTATGGAGGTAAGCGGTGAGCGGAAGTCATGGGAGATATTGGAGATAAACTGTCTCTGATATTTTCCGTTCCGGTTCATTTTATCTGCCATATAGTTCAGATTGTTTGCCAGATACCCAAGCTCATCGTCTGTATAAACAGGGATTTTATAGTTAAGGTTGCCTCCTGCATATTCGGTAACTCCTTTTTTTATTTCTGTCAGCGGTTTGTGAACATACTGACGGAACACAAGCAGGAGCAGGGACATCAGTATATAGACAAGCAGGAACAGAAACTGAAGGATAAAAAGATATCTGTCTCTTTGCTGGTAAAGGCGGCTCATCATATAGTGAATGGCAACATAGCCTTTGATAGTCATGTTGTCTGTAATGGGAGCGATTACGCTGAGGCGCGCATCATCTTCAAAGTACCCGTAGAAATAGCCTACCTGATAGTAGGTGCTTCCCCAGATGGAAGGATCAAAACCTGCAAGAGGAATGGGCTCTCCCGGAGAAATATCCTTCCGGGTACTCAGAACAACCTCTCCTCTTTCATTAATGATCCAGATGATGGTATTGGGATAGTCTGCAACCATAGTGAGCTTTTCTCGGATGCTGTCAAGACTGGAAGCGGAAATATTGTACCGGATATCCTCATTTTCTGAGATCCGGTAGGCACTCTGATAAAGATCTGCGCTGATATCTTTTTCCAGCTGAGATTCAATCATATGAGAACCCAGCAGCGTAACCAGCAGAAAACCAAGGAACCCTACCAAAAGATAAACCTCCATGAATTTCCTGGACAGCTTTTTTTTCATCTGTTTTTTACCTCGAATTTGTATCCGATGCCCCACACAGTTGCAATGCTCCAACCGGGATTATCTTTGATTTTTTCCCGGAGTCTTTTAATGTGGACATCCACAGTTCTTGTATCCCCGATATATTCATAGCCCCAGATATGATCAAGGAGCTGCTCTCTTGTAAATACCTGATTGGGAGAAGAAGCCAGAAAATAAAGCAGTTCCAGCTCCTTGGGGGGCATGTCTACCTGTTTTCCCATATAGGTGACTGAGTAGTTGGTAAGGTTGATGGTAAGGTCAGGGTAGGACACTGATTTTTCGCCGGAAGGGGCAGACGGCTGTCTGACCTTAAAGCGGCGGAGCACAGCGCGGACACGTGCTACCAGTTCTTTTGCATCAAAGGGTTTAATAATGTAATCATCTGCTCCCAGTTCAAGCCCCAGAACCTTGTCAAAAGTTTCGCCCTTTGCAGAGAGCATGATAATGGGAACATCCGAGGTATGACGCAGTTCTCTGCACACCTGATATCCGTCGATTCCGGGCAGCATCAGATCAAGGAGCAGAAGATCCGGATGAAAAGAGTCAAATTCTTTCAGCGCCTGTTCCCCGTCATTTACGATTTTTGTCTCAAAACATTCCTTTGTAAGATACAGAGAAATCAGTTCTGCAATGTTGTTATCATCATCAACGATAAGAATTTTCTGTTTGGATGTCATTAGGAAATCCTCCCTCTGTTATTTAAAATCTACAATAGTCACACCTGCATCGCCCTCGCCGAATTCGCCCAGACGGAAAGAGGAAACATGCTTCTGGCGGCGCAGATAATCATGGATTCCTTTTCTAAGAGCTCCGGTTCCCTTTCCATGGACAATACGGACGCTTTTCAGGTGGGCAATATAGGCGTCGTCCAGATACTTATCAAGCTCGGCAATGGCTTCGTCTACTGTGCGCCCGAGAAGATTGATTTCTGTGGAAACACTGGCAGACTTGGACATACGTATTTTTCCGGCTCCTGTTTTCTGAAGAGAAGGGATGGTGATCACAGGCTCATCCACAAGCTCCAGATCAGAGAGATGTACTTTGGAACGGATAATTCCCATCTGCACAAAGAGGAAACCTTTGGAATCCGGACGGCTTCCCACAGTCCCTTTCAGGTTCATGCTGAGAACCTTAACAGAGTCTCCCGGACGGATATCTTTGGCCGTAAGCTGCTTCTTCGGTTTTTTTGTTTCCTGTCTGTCAGACATGTTTTTTTCTGCTTTATTCATCCGTTTGCGGAGTTCCTGGCGCTCTCTTTCCACAGCCGAGGTATCCACATTATTTTTCTGGAATTTATGGAACAGCTTCATGGTCTGGTCAGCATATTCTTTTGCTTCCTCCAGAACCTTGTGAGCCTCTTCGTTTGCCTGGCGGAGAATACGGTCCCGCTGGGCATCCAGTTTTTCCTGGCGGGATTCCAGCTGGGCTTTGAGAGTTTTGATCTCTTCTTTATAACGCGCGATTTCCAGTCTTTCATTTTCAATGGTAACGCGGTTTTCTTCCAGAGAAGAAAGAACATCCTCAAAGGATTCGTCCTGTTCGCTGATCTGTTCCTTAGCTCTTTCAATGATCTGATCGGAAAGTCCAAGTTTGGAAGAGATGGCAAAGGCATTACTTTTTCCGGGAATACCGATCAGAAGGCGGTAGGTAGGACGCAGGGTTTCTACGCTGAATTCGCAGCAGGCATTTTCCACACCCGGTGTAGAAAGTGCGTATACCTTAAGCTCGCTGTAATGGGTGGTTGCCATGGTCCTTATTCCTTTATCATGAAGATAGGAAAGGATGGAAATGGCAAGGGCAGCGCCCTCCGTAGGGTCGGTTCCAGCACCCAGCTCGTCAAAAAGAACAAGAGAACGGGAATCTGCTTTTTCCAGGAAGGATACAATATTAGTCATATGAGAGGAAAAAGTACTCAGAGACTGTTCAATGCTCTGCTCATCCCCGATATCTGCATAAATCTCATGAAAAAGAGCCAGCTCACTGCGGTCAAGAGCCGGAATGTGAAGTCCTGCCTGACCCATAAGAGTAAGCAGACCAACGGTTTTCAGAGAAACTGTTTTTCCTCCGGTATTAGGACCTGTGATAATCAGAAGGTCAAAATCATCTCCCAGACGGATATCAATGGGAACTACTTTCTTTTTTGGAATCAGAGGATGGCGGGCTTTTTTCAGGAGCACACGGCCTTCCTCGTTAAAAACAGGTTCGCTTCCGTTCATATCCATGGCAAGACCGGCTCTGGCAAAAATAAAGTCAAGCTGTACCATCAGTTCCAGATTCAGGGCAATGGCTTCCCGTTCTTCTGCAATCTGTTCACTTAAACCGGCAAGAATGATCTCAATTTCTTTTTGTTCCTGAAGCTCAAGCTCCCGCATGTCATTATTCAGCTTTACCACAGCCATAGGCTCAATAAACAGAGTGGAACCGGTGGAAGACTGATCGTGGATCATGCCCGGAACCTGTCCTTTATATTCGGCTTTGACCGGAATACAGTACCGGCCGTTTCTCATGGTGATCACAGAATCCTGAAGGTAGGTACGGGCGTTTCCGTTTACCAGTCCGGAAAGCTGCGTATGGATCCTGTCATTGGTTACTTTCATATTTCTTCGTACCTGGCGCAGCGCAGGACTTGCATCATCACTGATCTCATCTTCAGAGAGAATGCATCTTCTGATCTCTGAAGACAGAGGGGTCAGAGGAGCAAGCTGTTCAAACATGCTGTCAAGAGAATCAGAGGGAAGGTCGCTCCGGGCGCCCCGGGAATAGGCTTTTACTCTGGAGGTGTTTTCCAGAAGCGCGCAGACAGAAAGAATTTCCATAATACCCAGAGAACTTCCGATCTCCAGTCGATTCAGTGAGCCGCGGATATCCTTTACGCTTCCAAAAGAGACGGAACCCTTCTGAAAAAGACGGGTCAGGGCATCTTTTGTCTGAGTCTGCATGAGACGGATCTTATTTATATCAGTAGAAGGCTGAAGTTTCCGGCACAGCTCTTTTCCCATAGGAGAGGAGGCCTTTTCTGTAAGCCGTTCTATAATTTTTGGATACTCAAGTGAAGATAATGCTTTTTGATTCATAACTTTTTTCGCTGCCAGAAGCAGCATCTCCTGTAAATTCTGATAGTATTTAGTCTTTTATCATAACAGATTCTGATGTTTTTTTCCAGATGAAACACAGAATCAGAAAGAAAATTCTTCTACAATCTTATCATACATGATTTATTTCATAATGAAAAGGAAAAAGTATATTTTTGTTAATAAAAAGTTCATAAATTTTTGCTAAAATACACCTAAATTATCTGGTTTATGGGAGAATAGTTATGGTTGATAAAAAGGATCAGGACTATCCATTTATAAAAGAGACAATAAAAGAACGGCCCATAGATAAAAAGACAGTGCTCCGCAGGCTGGCAATGGCTGCATCCTGTGGAATTGTATTCGGAATTTGTGCAGTTGTAACGGTAATGGCTTTTGTGCCCAATATTTTCAGACAGTTTGAAAAAGAAGCGAAAAAACCGGAGACGGTACAGTTATCACCGCCTGCCGGCTCAGAATTCGCCAGAGGAACGGATACACAGACGGCGGAAAGTGTTCAGCCGGAAGAGGAGGAAGATGCAGATTCAGCAGACCATTTGAAAAATGTGTATAAAACCATCTGGGACATTGCAGAGGAACCGCGCAAGGCTCTGGTTCAGGTGACCGGACTTACGGACACAGAGGATTTACTGAATGATTCCCTCCTCACTTATGGGGATGAAGAAGGTATTGTTTTTCTGAAAAACAAAGATGCGTTTTATATTCTGACTACATCGGATGAGCTGGAAAAAGCGGAGAAATTCAAAATTACATTTTCTAATGGAGTGATGGCAGAGGGAACTCTGTGCGGAGCAGATCCCCGGACAAAGCTGGTAGTCGTCAGGGTTCCGGTAAAAAATGTAGAAGAGGAATACAGGGATGAGATTACTGCAGTGACTCTGGCTCCGCAGGACGACCGTCAGCAGACGGAGCCGGTGATTGCGATCGGAAGTCCAAATGGAGATACCAATTCCCTTATTTACGGAAATATTACCTCCATTTCCGGAAAGCTTACTATCCCGGATGCAGAATATACACTGATCACAACGAATATGGCTGCCGGTAATGACGGAGGCGGAGTGCTTCTGGATATGGACGGAAAGATGATCGGTATTATTCTGGATCATGAGGAAGAAAAAAGCTGCGTGATCCGTGCTGTATCGGTGGCGCAGCTTGGAACTCTTCTGGAAAAGCTTTCCAACGGAGAACCCATCTGCTATGCAGGACTGATCGGGACAACGATTTCTCAGATACAGTCTGAGAGCAGAGATATTCCGGGAGGGGTTTATATTGACCGGGTAGAAAGTAATTCCCCGGCTATGGTTGCAGGCGTTCAGAGCGGAGATATTCTTCACCGGATTAACGGAGAAGAAATTACCACAATGCGGGAATACAGTATCCGGCTTCAGAGTATGAAACCGGGACAGCAGGCAGAACTTACAGTATATCGCAAAAATCCATCAGGAGAATATGTGGACGTAGAATTAGATGTACTGATAAAACAAAAATAGAGAGGCAGAAAAAGAAATGCGTTTTATTAATGAATTACACGAAGGCGACAGAATCAGCGGAATTTATCTGTGTAAACAGAAACAGTCAGCGGTGACCAAAAACGGGAAACCTTATGACAGCATTATTTTACAGGATAAGACAGGAGTGCTGGACGGAAAGATCTGGGATCCAAACTCATTGGGAATTGATGAATTTGATGCACTGGACTACATAGATGTAATGGGAGATGTGACAAGCTTTGCAGGAGCCATGCAGGTAAATATCAAGCGTGTGCGCAAAGCCGGAGAGGGAGAATATGATCCGGCAGATTACCTGCCGGTCAGCGAAAACAGTGCAGACGATATGTATCGTCAGCTTTGCGATATGATCAGCACAGTAAAAAATCCATATCTGAACACAATTCTCAGGAAACTGTTTGTGGAAGATCAGGAGTTTATCAAAGCTTTCCAGGGACATTCTGCAGCCAAAACAGTTCACCATGGATTTATCGGAGGGCTTATGGAGCATACGTTAAGCGTGGCAAGGCTCTGTGATTATATGACAGTCGCTTATCCTCTTCTGAAAAGAGATCTTCTGATCACAGCGGCGCTGCTGCATGATATTGGAAAAACAAAAGAACTTTCTGCTTTTCCTCAGAACGATTATACAGACGAAGGACAGCTTCTGGGGCACATCATCATCGGCTCTCAGATGATTCATGATCTGGCAAAGGAAATTCCGGACTTTCCGGAAGTGCTGGAAAATGAACTGATCCACTGTATTCTCGCACATCACGGGGAACTGGAGTATGGATCTCCGAAAAAACCTGCGCTTGCAGAGGCAGTTGCTTTGAACCTGGCGGACAATACAGATGCCAGAATGGAGACGCTGACTGAGATTTTTGCAGCAGATAAAGGAAAAAAAGACTGGCTTGGATATAACAGACTTTTTGAGTCAAATTTAAGAAGAACAGGAGAAGTGTGATCCTCATGGAATATCGTAAAAATGATATGGTTACGTTAGATATTGTGGATTGCGGTACAAATGGTGAAGGCATCGGCAAAGCTGATGGCTTCACTGTTTTTGTAAAGGACGCAGTCATTGGAGACAGAGTTACAGCCAAGATCATGAAAGCAAAAAAGAACTATGGGTATGGAAGACTTATGGAAATCCTGACGCCTTCTCCTGACCGTGCGGAGCCGGTATGTCCTTCTGCCCGTCAGTGCGGCGGATGCCAGCTTCAGGCGCTTTCCTATGAAAAACAGCTGGAATTTAAAGCTGACAAGGTTCGCGGGCATCTGGAACGGATCGGCGGCTTTGCCAATCTGCCTATGGAACCCATTATCGGTATGAAGGACCCGTTCCATTACCGCAACAAAGCACAGTTTCCGGTAGGACGGAACAGGGATGGGAAAATCGTAACAGGATTCTATGCAGGACGCACCCACAGCATTATCGAAAACAGGGACTGTGTCCTTGGCGTTCCGCAGAACAGAGAAATCCTGGACCGTGTAATTGACTATATGGAAACCTATGATATCTCCCCGTACGATGAGGTTACCGGAAAAGGCCTGATCCGCCATATTTTTACCCGTTACGGTTACCATACAGGAGAGATCATGGTCTGTATTGTTGCCAATGGCAGCAGGCTTCCGCATCAGCAGGAGCTGGTGAAAGCTCTGAGAGAAATCCCGGGTATGACCAGCATTACTCTGAATATTAATAAAAATCGTAATAATGTAATCCTGGGAGAAAAAATTCAGGTTCTCTGGGGACAGGAATATATTACAGATAAAATCGGAGATATTTCTTATCAGATTTCTCCATTGTCTTTTTATCAGGTAAATCCACAGCAGACATGGGAACTGTATTCCAAGGCTCTGGAATACGCAGATCTTCACGGAGAGGAAACAGTGTGGGATCTTTACTGCGGCATTGGAACCATCTCTCTTTTCCTTGCCCAGAAAGCAAAATTTGTCCGCGGCGTGGAAATTGTTCCTGCCGCTATTGAAGATGCCCGCCGCAATGCACGGCTGAATGGTATAAAGAATGCAGAATTCTATGTAGGAAAAGCTGAAGAAGTCCTTCCTGATTACTATGCAGATTATGCTGCCCGTCATCCGGGCGAAAACGCCCGGGCCGATGTGATCGTTGTAGATCCCCCTAGAAAAGGCTGCGACGAGATACTGCTTGACACGATCGTAGAAATGCAGCCGGACAGAGTTGTGTACGTAAGCTGCGATTCCGCCACCCTGGCAAGGGATCTGAAATATCTGTGCCAGAGAGGATATCAGGTGGAGAAGGTGTGCCCGGTGGATATGTTTCCCATGACGGTGCATGTGGAGACTGTGGTGAGACTACAAAGGGTGGATACCTAGAAATCCTTGAATTTACGCACTTTGTTGAGTTTTTCAGTTTCAACAGATTAGAGGAAAATCACAAGGAAAAGGTGCTTGTAAATAAAGTGACCGTTGTGGTTGCCTTAGACCTCGGTACGGGGAACACAAAAAATCCTGAATTATGAAAGTGAATATAGAACTATCAATTATTGATAGAAGATAGGGATACTTGGAGCAGAGTGTCCCTATTTTTTATACAAAATTTTAAATTCAGGAGGAAAAACAAATGTCAAAAAACACAGCGTTAGGAGCAGAAAAGAGCAAGGAAAGAAAAATTACTTTCAAGAACAAAGAACACGAGAAATTTTACAACACCTATCTTTCAAAATGCCGGTATCAGGACGCATACCATAAATCTCTCGTTTACTGCCTGGGATTGTCAGAAGATACCAGACGGAATGTGAATCGTATCTATGATTTTAAGACTGGATTTATTAAACCGGAGTGCCTGCAGGAAGGATGGCAGACCAGTGGGAGTGAAAAAATTGTCCGTATTGCATTTAATCTTTATACAGACGGAATACCTACTACCGATGAATATAACGATACAGAGGCACAGATTACAGAAACACGGCTTTATTCAGTAAGCGATATATTCTGCACTGGGTACGCCAGATATTTTTGGGAAGCAATTAAAATCCGATACCCGGACTATTGTTTCTACATGGATTGGGAGGACATGTTTTATGCTGAAGATTAGGCTGCAAGGCACAGTGAGGGACATTCGCTGGTTTAAACGGCTTCTGGAGAAACACCCGGAAATCCGGGTGATCCAGGTGTCAGAGATATTTTCAAACAAGGGAACGAACCGATATTTTCGCTCCTATGCAGAGATTGACAGAATTGAAAAGGATGAAAGGTAGGTAGAAATTTATGTGTAGAATTATCGCAATCGCAAACCAAAAAGGCGGGGTTGGGAAAACAACAACGTGTGTAAATTTAGGTATCGGGCTGGCAAGAGCCGGGAAAAAGGTGCTTCTGGTTGAGGCAGACGCCCAGGGAAGTATGGCGGTGAGTTTGGGTATTCAGGAACCGGACGAACTGGACGTGACCTTAGTAAATATCATGGAGAAAGTTATCAATGACGAAGATGTGGAGCCGGGAGAAGGTATGATCCACCATGAGGAAGGGATTGATTTTATTCCGGCAAATATCGAGCTTGCCGGACTGGAAACTTCTCTTGTAAATGTAATGAGCCGGGAACAGGTACTTCGTCTGTATTTGGATGGAGTAAAAGCGGATTACGATTACATACTGATTGATTGTATGCCATCACTTGGCATGATTACCATCAATGCCCTTGTAGCGGCAGACAGTGTGCTGATCCCGGTGGAAGCGGCTTACCTGCCGGTAAAGGGCCTGCAGCAGCTTATCAAGACCATTGGAAAGGTACACAGGCGGCTGAACCCCAGGCTATCCATTATGGGGATTCTGCTGACAAAGGTTGACCGCCGGACAAACTTTGCACGGGATATTTCGGAACAGATCTGTGATGTATATGGCAATAACATCCATATCTTTGAGAATTGTATCCCTATGTCTGTACGAGCGGCAGAGACAACAGCGGAGGGAAAGAGTATTTATCTCCATGATCCGAAAGGGATTGTGGCAGAGGGATACCGCCACCTTACCGGGGAGGTGCTTGCAGATGAAAAATAAGAGTGCGGAGAAAATCAAGCTGACTTCCTTTGACGATCTGTTTGGAACAAAAGATAACAGCGTGGAAGGTATCTATACAACGGTCGCTTTAAGCCAGCTTCACCCGTTTAAAAATCACCCTTTCAAGGTATTGGACGATGAAAAAATGCAGGAAACCGTGGAAAGTGTGATCCAGCACGGCGTAATCCAGCCAGGGATTGTGCGCCCTTGTGCAGATGGATATGAGGTGGTAGCCGGACATCGCAGATGGCGGGCCTGCGAACTGGCAGGAAAGCCGGACATGCCGGTAATTATCCGGGATCTGGATGATGACGCAGCTACGGTGCTGATGGTGGATACCAATATTCAAAGGGAGAACCTTCTGCCAAGTGAGAAAGCCAGGGCTTACAAGATGAAATATGAGGCGCTGAAACATCAGGGAAGCAAAGGAGACAAGCACACGGCGGATGCTGTGGGAGAGAAAGCAGGGGACAGCGGAAGGACGGTACAGAGGTATATCCGGCTTGCCAGCCTGATTGACGGGCTTCTGGATTTGGTGGATACAGGAAAGATTGCGATGATAGCCGGGGAACGCTTATCCTATCTGAAGCCGGAAGAACAGGAGATGGTGATGGAGGCAGCTGAGAACACTAGTGTTTATCCATCACCGGCTCAGGCCGGGCAGCTCAAAGGTATGAGTGAGGAAGGAATGCTGTCAGAAGGAAGTATCTATGCGCTTCTTGTAAAGAAAGAGGGCGGCGGGCAGACTGTGACGATCTCTTCAAAGAAGATCCGTGATTACTTCCCGCCGGCATACACAAAGGAACAGATTGAGGAAGTGATCTATTCGCTTCTGGATCAATGGAAACAGGGAAAGGAGGGGGAATTAAATGCAGGAGATACAGTTTGATTATTTCCGTGGGATGGAAGCGGAACAGTATAGTTTTTACCGTGTCCCGAAAGTGCTGTTTACCGCAGAGTGTTTTAAATCCCTTTCCTGTGAAGCAAAGGTTTTATACGGTCTGATGTTAGACCGTATGAGCCTTAGTATTAAGAACCGCTGGTTTGACGAGGAAGATAGAGTATATATCATTTTTACCGTGGAAGAAATAGCAGAGCTTCTGAATTGTGGGACACAGAAAGCGGTGAAGCTGATGAAAGAACTGGACGATAATCAGGGGATTGGATTGATTGAAAAGAAACGTTTGGGATTGGGAAAACCGAATGTAATCTATGTGAAAAACTTTATACTGAAGGAAAAGCGTTCTTCTGAGCAGAGAGGAAAAGCGCCGGAAAACCTTGGAAACACGCAGAATAGTGAAAATCACAATTCAAGAATAGTGAAAACCACAAATCAGGAATTACCAGAATCACAATTCAAGAATGGTGAAAATCACAATTCAGGAATAGTGAAAACCACAAATCAGGAATTTCCGGAATCACAATTCAAGAATGATGAAAATCATACTTCAAGAATTGTGGAAATCACAACTCAAGAAGTTCCAAAATCACAATCTAATAATACTGATATTAATAATACTGATTTTAATGAGACTGATTCTATCCAATCCTATCTATCTCCATCTGCAGGTGAAGTGCGCCCTGTGGGAGAAGATGTGATAGAGAGGATGGAAACCTATCGTGCCCTGATACAGGAGAACATTGATTATGAGTGCTTTCTGGACAGAAGGGAGAAAGAAGATGTGGACGAGCTTATTGAGCTGATGGTGGAGATCCTGATGATGCCGGATGACAGCGTGGTGCGGATCGGCGGGGCAGATAAGCCGGTATCGGTAGTCAAAAGCCGTTTCCTGAAGCTGACCTATTCCCATATCGAGTATGTTTTGTTCAGCCTGCACCGGAATACATCCAAAGTGGCGAACATCAGGGCATATCTTTTGACTACGCTTTATAATTCGTCTATGACGATGAACCATTACTATCAGGCGGAAGTGAACCATGATCTGTATGGAGGTAAATGAAATGCGGATAAGTGAATTTATGAAAAAGGTGATTGTACCGGTAGGAACCGCAGTATTCCTGGGAGCGCTGTTTTATCCTCTCTGTGTGGAGCAAGGGCAGTGTGATTACCTGAAACTGTGGATGTTTGTAGGGATTCCCTTTGGGGTACAGAGGATGTTCCTGTGGATCATTCCGAGGGGCTTTGATATTGGCGGTACGGTGGGAATGTTTGTATTCAACCTGTTGATCGGCGGCGTAATCGGCGGGTTCGTCCTGGTCTGGCGTCTTCTGATGGCGGTCTGCTATCTGGCGAAAATGGCAGTTACCGGGATTTCAAGAATGGTAAGTGCCAAAACCGTGTGAAGTGTTTACGGAAGAAAAAGTGAATGATAGAGTTACGAAAGCAGCTAAGTTCATGTACCTGGCTGCTTTTTTCTGTCTGTGGACAGGAAACTTTGCGACACGGTGTCACAAAGTGAAATTTATCGTGGAAGGAGGGACTGTGTTGGGAAACCGTGCGGGATCGCAGGAGTTGATCCAGTTGGGGGAACGTATCAGACAAAAGAGAAAAGACAGCCATTTAACGCAGGAGACTTTTGCAGAGAAAGCCGGGATCAGTGTCAACACAGTGAGCCGCATTGAAGGAGGGCAGGCAGCCATGTCTATTGAGATTTTCGCAAAGCTGGTGGAAATACTGGATGCTGACGCCAACGAGTTATTAGGCAGGAATCCGAAAGAAATGGGAAATCCTGCCCATAGGATGTTTTCCCGTGTAAAGAACCTGCGTCCAAAGGAGCAGAAAATTGTGATCCAGACTATGAGCGCCTTGATGGATGGGATTGAAGGGATACGATAAAATCCACAGATATGGGAGGAAATACTGTATGTTTCCCCATATCTGCAAAGGAAAAATAACTGGCAGGATGATACATTGGATATGCAAAGCACAGAAACTGGAAAGGAGGGAGAAAGATTGACCAGGGAAGAAAACCTGCTTTATCGGAGAAACTGCCCCTATGACGCAATGGGAGATTATTCGCTGCTGATCTGCAGGGAAATGAAAAAAACAGAACCATTGACGCAGCATCCCCAGGAGCAATCAGAAAAAGAACAGATCCGGCAGTACCGGTAATGAAATCAACGCAGGATTTACAGACGACAGAAGGAGTTCCAGGCTCCCGTTAAAAAAAACGGGCGTGCCGGGAACCTTTTTTGCTGCCTTTTCCCTGGAAATTTGTGTGCTGTCATCTGGCCGCCCGGAGCCTACGGGCGGAAAGGTGGTCGCTATGCTGACATTACAGGATTTAAAGTGGATTGTAAAAAAGCCAGAAACAGAGAAAAAAGTTCCCACAGCAAGGCGTTTGCTGGAACAGGGAGAGCGGATCGTAAGTATGGAAAATGGCGGAGAAGTACAGCTTTTGGTATTCCGGGAAGGGTATGCGCTTTATCGGATAGGAAAATATGCCACGGTTTTTCCGGTACATAGCTGCGGAGATTACTGCTATGAGAATAATGGACAGCAGATCTGCGTGGACGCATCATTCTTTGAACAACGGGAGTGGTATATGCGCCTGTTTCTGGAAGGGGAGGATCGTTTGGCAAAGAACCGGGAATCAAGCCGGAAAGGAAAGATCGTTTCCTATCATGCGGTTTCCGAGGAATGGTTTTTCCTGGCTTCTCCGGCACTGCCGCCCTTGGAGCAGTTGATAGAAAAAGAGAAGATCATGGAACTGATGGGACTTCTGACAGAACGGCAAAGAGACATTGTGATCCTGTATTTTTATTATGGGGAAACACAGTGGGAGATTGCAAAGGCACTTGGCGTTTCCCAGCCTACGGTTTCCCAGACGCTCATGGCGGCGCTTCGCCGGATGTGGGAAGGACAGGAAGAAATCGTTCTGGAAAAAAGAGCCGATTCCGGGAGGTGCGCTGTATGAGGGGAAGGCGTCCAAAGGAGCGGAAATGCTATGTACTTCGCACAAGTGAAGGAACCGTGGTAGAAGTTACCAGGGAAGTCTATCTGGAATGGTATCAGTCCCGGCGGCGGGAGCGTTACCAGAACGAGAGAAAGCAGAAATACAGCGTATCCAGTCTGGAAGCATTGTCAGAGAAAGGGATGATCCCAGAGGGGCTGGCAGACAACCCGGAAGATACAGTGATCCGAAAGCTGTGTGTGGAGAAGCTGCAGGCAGTGATGGAAGAACTGGCAGAGGCAGATGCTTATCTTTTGTATCTACTGTTTTTTGAGGAAGTGACAGTAAAAGAGGCGGCGCAGCTCTGCGGGTGCAGCCGGAAAACCATTACAAACCGGAGAAAGCGGATCTTAAAAGAATTAAATGAAAAACTGAAAGCGATAGGGATCAGGGGAGGATGCTTTTAAAAAAGAATCCCGCCAGAAATAGTACGGCCACTTTACGACATGATGTCGCAAAGTGGCTGTTCCCATGAACAAAATTTAAAGGTCATCCTTGAAGCGTATAACAGGGCATTGTTTCACTTTCCCTTTGATCACTTTCCTTTGGAGGCAGAATACCATATCCGGGGTGCGCTCAAAAAATCCCCGGTCTTTTTTCCAGCTCATGCCGCATCTGCAGTGCTGCAATCCGATAAACTGCTGTTTCATTTTCCTGCCGCATCGGGGGCAGATTTTATTGCTTTTCCCCATGAAGCCGACTCCCTTGAATAAAAATCTTATCTATGATTCTGGATTATATCACTTTTGAAAAAAATTTTAAATATTTTTCTGTCACCCTATATTTTCCCCTCTGAAACCTGCCATTAGTGAGAGGGCAGAGTTCTAAGACACATTCTTATATTTTCCCTTTCATCGAACCTTGACAATTTCATTGCCTGTCCAGATGGATACCCGGTATCTGAGTGTGCATTTTTGCGTACCTTGCCGGAGAAAACGCTGCGGAAAGTGAACCGGAGCAGGAACGGATCTGGAAAGAGAACAGGCTTAACGCTCAAAATAAGTTTTCAGCCTGCCAGGTGCAGGCTGGATAACAGCAGATACCATGCGGGGGAGTTCTCTTTTAGGGCTTCTCCGTATTCATGTGCTGTTATCAGTGCAAATCTGGGAAAGGAGGGACAGGAGCTATGAAAAAATAAAAGACGCAGGAGTTTATTGGCATAGAAATGAATGAAGAAAGAGAGGTTTATTCAATGAAAGGGAAAGGAAAAAGGGTGCTTTCCGGTCTGCTTTCGCTGCTAACGATCCTGACTTCTGTGATTCAGCCGGTTGTTACATATGCTGCGGAACCAGAGCCGCCTGCTTATGAGGCGCAGTATCCGTCACTGGAAACGGTGCGGGAGTTTTTGGATGTGGAAGAAATTGTAACAGCAGAAGATTATGAAGTAGAAGCAGGAAGCGGCTTTGATGTAAAATCCGATTTTTCAGGATTAGAAATCAATGATGAAAAAGTCCGGGTATCCTTCCATGAAGCAAAAAATGAAGCCGGGCAGGATTATGATGGGAATCATGCGGATACTTACCGGGCAGTTTATTTTGTGGAACCGGCAAGCGGCCATCCGTCTTATCATATCTGCAGGAATATCATTGTGAAAGAGCCTGCAGCAGAGAAACAGTCGGAGAGCCAAACAGACAGCAGTGCGTCCGGTGAGGAAAGTACAGAATCAGAAGGCGAGGATGAAGACGCAGAACAAGAGCCGCAGACAGAACTGGAAACCGGGAAAGTGACAGAACTTCCGGAGGAGACAGAAATATTGTCGGAAGAGGCTCTGGATGCGGCGTTAGAGGAAACCGAAGGACAAAAGACTGTGGATGAGGAAAGCGGACTGACACTTGGAGAAGTACTTCTCCAGGCAGAGGATCAGGGCATTGATATTCAGGGACTGGAAAATGGCGAGAGTGTCAGTTTTACAGCACAGGTTCCTGCAGCAAGGGCGTCCCAGTCCGTGACCATTACCCAGGGCAGTTATTACTATTATGCGGATTACGGGCTTGGTTCCTATGTGACCGCACCGTTTACCGTGTCTTTTGGGAATGTGACAGCTACGGCTTACTGTATTCAGCCGTCAAAACCAGGGCCGGGAAGCGGAACTTACCAGATCACAAAACTGGAAGGAAACCGGGAACTGGCAAAGGTGTGTTATTACGGGACAGAAGCCTCTGGATCAGCCTATTTCTTTAACCATTATCATACCGATTTTTCCGCCGGAAAACGATTTATCGTGACACATCTGGCTGCCTCCTACGCCAACGGGAGCAGTGATGCGTTCTATGGAACAAACAGTACCGGGGAAGCTCTGGCAAAGGAACTGTACAATTATGCAGTCGGACAGCCGGATATTCCAGATGTGGAGATGTCTTTTTCTAATGCCAATGTGACCGCTTATGTAGACGGGAATCAGCAGAGGACAGAGGAAATTACATTTCAGGCATCCAGTCAGCAGACAATTACCCTGGATCTGCCGGATGGGGTAAAACTGCATAATGTCAGTACGGGAAAAACAAGTGCTGCGGGAGCAAGCGTGACAATTTCCGGCGGCACACGGTTTTATCTGACCGCTCCGCTGACACAGACGAAGGATGTGTCCGGTTCCTGGTCAGTAAAGGCGCAGGGGAGCATTACAAAAGATTATTCTGCCTATAAGATCACCACAGGAAGCGGGACACAGGATCTGGCTCTGGTCTTTGGTGAAGGCGTGGAAGATGAAAAATATGTAAGTTTTTCTGTAAAATGGCTGGAACTGGCAAAGGTAAAAGTCATTAAGGTGGACTCCGATCATTCGGAGGCAAAACTGGCTGGAGCTGTGTTTGGCATTTACAGTGATAAGGACTGCACAAAGCTGATCACACAGATGCCGGCAACGGATAAAAATGGGTCCTCTGTAGCGGAGATCATCAAGACGCAGGATACAGTATATCTGAAAGAGATTACGGCTCCAACCGGATACCGTCTGAACACTTCTTCGTATAACGTGAACTTGGTGGCAAACCAGACGACTTCTGTTACAGTACCGGACCAGGAACAGCTTGGCGAACTGACAGTTTATAAGGAAGGACAGGTTTTGACTGGAGCAGATGTGACGGAAGAGGGTGTAACCTTCCGCTATGAGAACCGCAGGCAGGAGGGAGCTGTCTATAACGTCTATGCCGGGGCGGACATTGTAACCGCTTATGGCGCGAAAGTTTACAGTAAAGGCGATCTGGTAAAAGCAAATCTGACCACAGATTCCAACGGAGCAACCGTGCTGAAAAATCTCCATCTTGGGACTTACACCATCAAAGAAGTGCAGGCTCCAGAGAATTTTTATAATGCCGGGGAGGAAAAGACAGTCACGCTGTCCTATGCTGGACAGAACGTGGAGACGGTATTCAGCGAGAGTACCTTTATCAATGACCGGCAGAAAGCGGAAGTTTCCGTGCTGAAAAAGGACAAGGACACCTTAAATCCCCTGGATGGCGGCGTGTTTGGAATGTATGCAGGAAGCGATATTAAAAATGCAGATGGAAGTGTTGTGGTATCTAAGGGAACGCTGATTGAGAAAGCGGTGACTGGAGAGGATGGAAAGGCTGTATTTACGGCAGACCTGCCGATCGGATTTTCTTATGATGTGAAAGAAATCCAGGCTCCGAAAGGATATGTGAGGAACCAGGCAGATGTATATTCCTTTACCTTCTCTTATACCAACGATAGTGAAGAGAAAGTGACATTTACCCATACCTTTACCAATGAACGAGTCAATGCAGTGATCCGGCTGCAGAAAAAAGACGCTGAGACGAACCAGGCAGTTCCGCAGGGAGACGCTGTACTGGAAAATGCAGTGTATGGTCTGTATGCCCGTGAGGATATTGTCCATCCGGACGGGGTAACCGGCGTAATCTATAAAGCCGGTGACAGAGTAGCAACGCTGACCACGGATGAAAACGGGGAAGCGTCTGTAGAGAAACTTTATCTTGGGGAGTATTTTGTAAAAGAAATCACACCGCCTGTGGGGTATCTGGCAGACCAGAATGAGTATGATCTGGTGTGTAGCTATGAAGGTGATCTGACGATCACAGTGAAGCGGGAGTGCGTATCACTGGAACAGGTAAAGAAGCAGCCCTTTGAGATCATCAAGGCGGCCAATAACGGGGAGACAGACGCTGACCTGCTGTCCGGAGCCGGATTTACGGCTTATCTGCTTTCTGACCTTGCGGTAAAGGAAGATGGAAGCTATGATTTTGATTCTGCTGAACCGGTAGTAATTGGGGAGAATGGAGCGACAGAAATATTTACAGACGAGAAAGGACACGCCTGCAGCATTGCTCTTCCTTACGGCACATACCTTGTCCGGGAAACGACCACGCCCCATAATTATAAGCCGGTGGATGACTTTATCGTGCGGATCACAGAGCATAATCCGAATACGCCCCAGGTATGGCGGGTGCTTCTGGATGAAGAATTTGAAGCGAAGCTGAAAATCATCAAACAGGATGACGAGACGAAAAAGCCGGTGCTTCAGAAAGACACAGAGTTCCGTATTTATGACATTGATAATGAGGAATATGTTGAGCAGGTGACAACCTATCCGACAACAACGGTTCATACCAGCTTCTTTACGGATGCGGATGGCTATTTGATCCTGCCGCAGAACCTGAAGATCGGTCATTACCGGATTGAAGAAGTCACAGCGCCTTATGGGTATACGCTGAATGAGAATTACTATGAGATTGCCGTGGATTCCGATACCGCTTACCAGATTGATCCAGTGTCCGGGGATGTGGTAATCGAAGTGGTTTATGAGAACCATCCGGTGAAAGGAAACTTAAAGATCGTAAAACAGGGCGAAGTGCTGGACGGTTTCAGCAAGGATTTTGTTTATGAGGTGGAAAACCTGGCAGGCGCAGTCTTTGATGTATATGCTGCGGAAGATATTTATACCGCTGATTTCCAGAAAGACGCCGAAGGGAACCGTATCTTAGAATATGCTTCCGGCGAACTGGTAGGAACGGTGACTACGGATGAAAACGGGGAGACGTTTCTTTCAGACCTTCCTCTTGGAAGTTATAAGATCGTGGAAGTGACCGCACCGGAAGGTTTTGTGCTGAATGGGGAAGCCCAGACGGTGACTTTTACCTACAAAGACCAGAATACGCCTGTGATTGAACAGGAAGCGGTTTTCCGGAATGAACGACAGAAAGTGGAAGTATCCGTGGTGAAAAAGGATGCGGAAACGCAGGCGACTGTGGAAGGCGCAGTCTTTGGGCTGTATGCCAAAGAGGATATTCAGGCACACGGCGAAGTGATTGTGAAAGCGGACACGCTGATTGGCAAGGCGTTGTCTGATGAAAACGGGAAGACCGTATTTGTGAATGACCTGCCTTTTGGACGATACTACATCAAAGAAGAAGCAGCTCCGGACGGATATGTTTCTTCCGATAAAGTGGTAGAAGTGACCGCAGAGTACCAGGGGCAGGAGATCCCTGTGGTGGAACTGTCCTCTGAATATGAAAATGAACCGACTAAGATTTCCGTGAAAAAGACGGATCTCACAACCGGCGTGGAGCTGGAGGGTGCAAAGCTGACCGTCCTGGATAAAGACGGAAATGTGGTTGACAGTTGGACTTCCGTGAAAGGCGAAGAACATCTGATTGAACGGCTGATTGTAGGCGAGACTTACACGCTCCGGGAAGAACTGGCTCCTTACGGGTATCTGAAAGCAGAAGAAATTACCTTTACCGTGGAGGATACAGCACAGATCCAGAAAGTGGAAATGAAAGATGATGTGCCGACAGGGACGCTGATCATCAATAAGAAAGGCGAGTTCCTGGAGGATGTGACGCTTGCCGATACCATTGGCGGCTGGATCAGCCATCTCTTTGAGTATGTTACCGGCGCTTTAAAGAACGTAACCTTTGAGGTATACGCACTGGAGGACATCCAGGCGGCAGACGGCGAGAGTGAGGATTACTACAAAAAGGACGAGCTGATCGCCACGATCACTACAGATGAGACAGGGATTGCGAAGCTGTCTGACCTTCCTCTTGGAAAATACTATGTGAAAGAAAAGGAGACTGCAGAAGGCTATGTACTGGACGGAGAGATCTGGGAGATTGACCTGACCTATGTGGATCAGGATACAGCGGAAGTCACTTGGTCTGGAGACTGGCAGAATAGCCGCCAGAAAGTGGAAGTCTCTGTCCTGAAGAAAGAAAAGGATACTGATCGTGTGCTCGCGGGGGCTGTGTTTGCACTTTCCGCAAAAGAGGATATTACCAATAAAGACGGGGATGTGATCCTGGAAGCGGGAACCGTGATCGAGGAAAAGGCAACCGGTGAGAATGGAAAGCTGACCTTTGAGGCGGATCTGCCAATCGGATTTTCCTATACCGTGAAAGAGACTTCTCCAGCGCCGGGATTTGCCACCACAGACGAGGTGCAGGAGTTTACTTTTACAGCAGAATCTTCTGATAAAGCGACAGTTTCTTACGAATTTACCTTTGAGGATGAACCGACAGTCTTTGAATTTACGAAAACTTCTCTGACTACCGGGGAAGAAATCGAGGGAGCGAAGCTGACGGTAACGGATGAAAATGGCGAAGTTGTGGATGAATGGGGGTCCGGCAAAGAGCCGCATATCATCAAAGAGCTGGTGGTCGGCCAGACCTATACCATGACGGAGCTTCTTCCGGCTCCGGGATATGTGACAGCGGAGAGCATCCGGTTTACCGTTGAGGACACCGCCGAAGTCCAGAAAATCGAAATGAAAGATGATGTGACGAAGGTGGAAATCTCCAAGACGGATATTGCAGGAGAGGAACTGCCGGGAGCGAAGCTGACCATCCTGGATGAGAATGGTGAGGTTGTGGAGAGCTGGACTTCCACGGATGAGCCGCATTATATCGAGATGCTCCCGATTGGGAAGTACACACTCCATGAAGAATCCGCACCGGAAGGTTATCTGATTGCCGAGGATGTGGAATTTGAAGTAAGAGATACCGGTGAGATCCAGAAAGTTACTATGAAAGATGAGGCGGAGCCGGAAGAAACACCGGAGACTCCGGACACACCGGCAACTACGGTGGACGCACCGAAAACCGGGGATCACACGCCGATTGCGGCGCTTATGATTTCCTGCGGTCTGGGGCTTGCGGGAGTCATTGCCGCTGCGGTATGGATGAAAGTAAGAAAAAAGAAACGAGATTGATAAGATAGGATCGATTTGGGCGTTTGTGGCAGCCGTGTGCTTCCATGAGCGCCTTTTTTGTTTGAATAATAAAACGGAGAGGTGAAGAAAAATGAAATGGTTGATCGCTGTAGGCGGGGTGTTTATATTTCTTCTTCTGTTGAGCCTGTATTGCTGTATTGTTGCCGGCGCAAGAGAGGACAGGCTGTTAGAAGAGCTGGAGCGGAAAGGCAGGCAGGATGCAGACGGGGAAAACGGCTAGGAAAAAATATGCGCCGGATAAGCCCAAGGACTGTGCTTATTGTTACTTCTGGCACAGCAGAAAACAGAAGTGTACAAAGCATCGCTGCTATTATCTCATCCCGGAAAAAGAGAGGGAAAGAGTTGATGAAGGAAGTGGAAATCCCGGAGAGTGCGGGAGCTGCCCATATGGGAGGCACTCACCATGTATCGGTTATTGTCTGCAGAAGATTTTGTTGGAGATGCGGAGAAGGTAACGCCGTAAAGGGGAAAGAAGGTGATTTGATATGCAGGATGAAGTGAACCAAAAGGTTGTAACACTCTGTATCAACGGAGGAAAGATTTCTGCCCGTATCTTAAAAGATGCCCTGGCAAAGCTGCTCAAAAAAATGGAGCAGATGGAACGGCAGAAGCTCCAGGAACTGAAAATAAACAGGAAAGAAAAAGGGGCGGTTTCCTACCATGGGAAACAGAGTATGGAAAAGCTGATGAAGCAGAATTGTCAGCTTACAAATATCGAAGTGACAGATGGAAATATCAAGTCTTTTGAAAAATATGCCAGAAAATATGGGATAGATTTCAGCCTGAAAAAAGATAATTCTATGTCCCCGCCACGGTACTATGTTTTCTTTAAAGCGAGGGACGTGGATGTAATGACGGCAGCTTTTAAAGAGTATACAGGAAAGCAGCTTTCTAAAGGGAAGAAACCTTCCATCAGAAAGAAGCTGATGCTGGCAAAAGAGCGGATGGCGAAACACAGGGAACGGGAGAAAACCCGCCAGAAAGATCGGGGGCCGGAACATTGAGAGAAAAGATGAAAAAGGGAAAGCATAATCCAACACAAAAAGAAACTCTGAAAAAATTTCTTGCTCCGGTTTTGGAAAAAATAGCGGGGACAGTCAGGGAAAAAGTTTCATCCATTGACTGGAAGCGTTCTTTCATAAGGAATATTCCCTATTTCATTGTGTTCTATCTTGTGGATAAGGTGGGATGGCTGTACCGGTGCTGCATTGGAGATTCCTTTATTGAAAGAGTGGGTGTACTGTTCCTGAATTTTTCCCTTGTTTTTCGTAACGTTTTTCCCAGTGTCCATCCCCAGGATCTCTGTGTGGGTGCTGCCGGGGCTGTATTCGTGAAACTGATCGTATACCTGAAAGGGAAAAATGCGAAAAAATACCGGCAGGGAGTGGAATACGGCTCTGCCCGTTGGAGTGCATAATTTTAAGTGTAAATGACACATACATGGACGCACAGGAGGTTAT
>ENA-ORTL01000176-ORTL01000176.1-human-gut-metagenome-genome-assembly--contig:-NODE-176-length-89383-cov-6.12716_pt1 | contig 89383 bp, 110 predicted proteins | sample MGYA00241916_ERZ509196 | MGnify/ENA primary metagenome ERZ509196 (study PRJEB26280, sample SAMEA2338844) | human gut metagenome | biome: human gut; feature: human-associated habitat; material: faeces...
CTCAGCTGGGAGAGCATCTGCCTTACAAGCAGAGGGTCACAGGTTCGAGCCCTGTAGGTCCCATTTATAATGAATATGCCGTAGTGGCGGAACTGGCAGACGCCCGGGACTTAAAATCCCGTGGGTAGTGATACCCGTACCGGTTCGATTCCGGTCTGCGGCAGCTTAAAAGCCCCATATTTTGGGGCTTTTTTTATTTTGTGTTGTATTTCGTGTTGCATAGCTCGTTAAAATGCTGATTTGCAATATCATCCATTTCTTTTGTTTTGTCTGCCAAGGCATGTCTGTACACCGCTTTTAGCGTCCCATCGTTCCCCCAGCCGCCACGCTGCATGATATAACTGTCTGGTATGCCAAGTGCGTGCTGAATAGATGCAGAGTAATGTCGCAGATCATGGAAGCGAAAATGAGGAAGCCCAGCCCGGTGCAGGCAGGATCGAAAGCGATCCGTAATATTGTTAGGAGTGAGATTTACAATTCGCCCTGTTTTTCCTCTCCATTTTTCTGCTACGAAATCAGGAAAATCAATATACCGGTCTCCAGCGTAGGATTTTGGCGATTTTATTATCCAGGCGTTATCTTCTGTGCGTACCATGTTTTTGCTCACGTGTACGATATTACCGGAAATGTCTGTAGAATCTAAGGCACATATTTCACCACGTCTCATGGGGCCAAATGCGGCTAAGAGAATGGGAAGTTCCATTTCCGTTCCTTCGGATGCCCGGATCAGACGTTTTACCTCCTCGTCTGTCGGAATATACAGCTCTACACGCTGCTTTTTAGGCAGGGAAGTATTCAGTGCGAAATCAGGGCGATATTGTTTTAGAACAGCCGATAAGAGTCCGTGACTGTTTCGTACAGTTTTGGGGCTATGATTTACAGATTCAAGATTGATAGCGATCTGGATATCTTCCTGTGTAATGCGACTCAGGCGAATGTTCATCAGTGACTGTAACGATGTTCTGCGGATTCGTTTGTAGTCCATAATCGTACGTGGCGACAAAATGGATTCTCTGGATTGAATGTAATTATCCATGGCAGTTCCCAGAAGCATATCTGCAGAACGGCTGCGTTGATCTTTGTTTGCGGCAAACTCAGCCGCCGCCTGTTCTGCGATACGCTTGCCTTTTGGACCCGGTATATTGCTCGTAAACGATTCATATATTCGTTTCTTTTTTATGCTTCCGTCAGGATTTTTGATTTCTTCTGTGTGACTGTACACCAGACAACGCCAGGATCCTGACGGTAATTTTTTTGCTGTTGGCATAGTATCATCCTCCTTGAAAATGGGTATAAAAAATACACCTGTACAGGTGCTGGAGGATTGTGGTATAATCATCTTGCTTAAGGAGTGATTATACCGGTCTCCAGACCTGTATAGATTCGCTGATCCGCTTCGGTGCTGGTAACATCGGAGCGGATTTTGTTATTCTGTTATATCTATTTCTCTAATTCCATATATGCCGCTGTTATTGCTGGAATTGTTATATTCTGACCAAGAACACTTGTGTAAGATTCTTCTCCAGAAGCCTCGCCGTAAATAGCAACGATATCATCCTCGATAAATTTGCTGTCGGATTTATTTGCATAATATACATATATGCTGTCAGACCATAATCCCAAGTCATCTTTTGTAACATGTATCAGGTATTCAGACTCACCATTTTCTGAATCATAAGCAACTTGCTGTATTTGTCCCTCGAATTTTACTTTATTTCCTTTATATTTTTCGGCAGATCTTGCAAGTTCTTTGTATTCAATTTCGCCACATGCGGCTTTATAGTCTTTTTCGGACATATTGCTTGCATCTTCGCTTAATTTATAAGAATTTCCGCTTCCATATATAAGCAGTGCAATAACTGCCACAACTGCAATAATCAGGATCCATTTAAGTTTTCCGCCTTTTTGCTTTTTACGACAATTAGGGCAGACCTTCGCATCATATGGTATTTCGGTTTTACAATGTTTGCAAAGTTTTGTTGTAGGTTTCTCTTTTTTCATATCTCATTTTCTCCTTGTATTTTACTTTTCACGCTGCAAAATCTGGAATTCTGTATTACTGATAGGGCGTATCTGGTAATAATCCTGCAAATTTATATTGAATTCAGTTTCTATTGCGGATAGATCGAAAGATATTGGCTTATCAGAAATATATACAAATAAATATCCATTTTCTGTTTGCAGTGCATTTTTTAAAGTGACTACAGAATGTAATTTTTCGTTAAGAATTGGAATATACAAGTCACCTAAGTGATATAAGTTATCCTGAATCTTACGATCCAGTTCCAGCTTATCTACTTCGCTTGCTGGAGTTTTTTGGGGTTTGTTTTTATTTGCAATGATTTTTCTCTCTTCTTCTGACAATGGTTCAGATAGCAGGCGTACCGTATGAATCATATATAATACAGCTGGTATACATGCTATAATTTCATAAGTAGAAAAGTTGCTATGAACCACAGAGAAGATGACCTGCGATATGGCAAAAATCAAATATAAAAGACTGACGAACATGCTGGCAACTAAACTGCGATAATATAGCAAACCTATCGCAGAAGCAACTGCGAGAACTATAATATTAAAATAATTATAGGTAGTGATTGCCGAATGTTCAGATCCTTTCATGAGCCAAAAGCCGAAGATACTGACCAACAGACAGATTACATTTATAGCTCGAATAATTTTATATAAGCTTCCGTTGCCGTTTGGAATATAAGACTTTTCCCATAGTTGTACACCCAATTTTTTAGCAAGTTCTTTTGCAGGTTCGGTAAAGGTTGAATTGGTCATAACAACAGCTATATTGCAATCATAAAATTTTGCTCCAGCATACGCTTGTTGAACAGCCTGATTGCCAACAGGGTAGGAATAATATTTACATTGTATTCCGTATTTGACGTTTTCATTATAAGCAATGACATCAATTCCTTGATCTCCACTGCTTTTTGTGACCGTAACATCCCTAAATCCTCTTTGTTTCAAGAGTTTTGCACAATGATGTTCATATTGGTATCCATCCATTTGTTTTTATCCTTTTGTATATTTTTCGCTGCATAGAGGAATGATAACAATATGAAAATATTATTATCTCAATTCTTAGAACAGCACCACCTGTCAATCCGGCAGGCGGCAATTATGACCGGCGTTCCCCGGTCTACGATCGGTGACATAGTGACCGACCATGTAAGTCCAACTCTGGCAACTATGGAACAGTTGGCAGCAGGGTTGAAAACCACAATTTCAGATCTTTATGAGTCTGAATATAAGTGATTTTCAAAAAGCGTCCGGGATTCCGGACAACGCACAACTTTTTTCCTCCTGAAACGTTTGTTAAGATGAAAGGAAAATTTTACTAAAACAAATGTTCGAAAACAGTTGCATCACAAATATTTTTGTGATAATATAAAACCAAAGTTTTTCGAACAAATGTTTGAAAAAACGTGATCGGGAGGTACATATGATGGATTACAAAGCTGAGATTATAAAACTGATTAACAAACTGAACGCTTCAGATGAAACCTTTTTGAAACAGGTTTACATCATTATTAAGAAGCACTTTGACAGAAGAGAGGGACGTTAGTCCCTTTTCTTTTTTGCCAAATTGTCAGCCAGCTTCTCGGCTGCTTCCGTGAGTACCTTTTGCGATGCGGGAGATAGTTCGTTGTAGGTTTTGGCTATCTCTAAAATTATACCATAAAAAGCGTTGTCTTTTCCCTCTTCTAGCAGATCTGATACGATGCCAGCTATTTCCTCATCTTCTGAGAGCTGCTGGTACATCTCTCCTTCACCTGTTTTCAGCCATTCTTCGCTGACATTGAACTCACGGCATATTGCCCGGCTCATTTGTTCCGTAAGATTTCTCTTTTCTTTTTCAATATTAGAGATTGCTACTTTGGTCACTCCGAGCTTATTTCCGAATTGTTCCATTGTTAGATTCAGGCTTTTTCGAACTTCTTTGACACGCTCACCTTGCGTCATTCATTCGCCTCCCTTCATTTTATTTCTGATCTTAGGATAACACCGTACAAGAAAAAAGTCAACAAAAAAAGTTAGCAAAGCTAACAAAAAGTACTTGACAACGTTCTCGAAGATTACTATAATGTAATCAACGATAACGAAGTAAGCAGGAAAGTCCAGGTGAAGTGATAGGGCGGTTCGTGAGTAACGTGGTAGTTATGCTGATAAACGTATCAGACAGAGCGAATGCAGAATAAGCATGACCTGGCAAAACAGTTGAAGAAAGCAGGAACATCAGGGCAAGAAAGCACAGTGTTCATTACTACCGGCAGAAAAATGAGCAGTCTGAACCAATCAGAACTTTTCCCCTCAACCAAGAAGTTGTTAAGCGGAAGAATCAACGAGCGAGAGGACACAGCACTTCGTTACCGTACAAAAAAAGAAAGGAGAGAATCGAATGAGAGAAACGAAAAAGAAGCTGTTGCAGGAAACAGTTACGATTCTGAAAAAGCTGGACAAAGAAAGCCTGGCAATCATCAGAAGCAACGCAGAGATTCTGAGAGCCAGAGACACTCTCGAAGAGCAGAAAGCGGGGTAGAGAAACGAAAAAGTGAGGTGATAAGATGCCAAAAAGCAATTTTTGTCAGCCCAAAACAGACGAGCGTCTTGATTTTCTGAGAGAAGCCGTTGACGGCGGAATGTCAAGAAACAAAATCAAAGTAAAAGAGCTTTCAGTCAAAACCGGCATCAATAAAAGTACGCTGTATAAGCGAAGACAGAAGCCGGAGACCATGACAATCGGAGAACTGTTAATCTTGAAAGACACATTGAAGATCGACGAGCATCTTTTGATGAAAGCACTGATTGAAGGGAGATAAAAAGCAATGAAAAAAGAAACAGAAACAACCGAAGTAACAGAAGAAACAACCGGAGCTGGTGTAATTGCCCCGATCGTAGCCACAGCGGCAGCAATATTTGCCTTCTGGTGGCTGGGAAAATACAGCACGTTTTGTGAACGCGATATCGTTGGAACTGCCATTACCGTGTGGTGTGCGGTACTGATCCGTGTGCTGATGTTGGTGAGCAAGGAGGAAGCAGAATGAGCAAGATTATTAAGGTTAGTACGGATCTGGAAGTGACCGTGCATGATTTCCCACAGGGAACGATAAGAGAGCAGAATAGACAGCTCTGTGAGCTGATCGGGAACGGATGCGAGATGATTGAGCACGTCATGCCAAGACGACTGTATAACGAATTAGGGCATACGACAGAAGTTAAACGTGAAAACAGCAAGTGTGTGGCTATGCTGGTTGACGAAGAGTTTCTGCTCAAGAATAAACTTCAGCTTAACCCGATTGGCTGCTATCTGTACGAAACCGACAAACACGGCTCCCCAATCATGGGAAACATTTTGTTTGTAGGTGATACATATACAGGCGATGGCATTACGTTTTCAGGGATTGAAGAAGAGACATTCAACAAATTGTATGAGCAGTTGAAACAGCTGGCATGGAAAGCGGGGACAAAATGACAGCAGAAGAGAGAAGAAAATGGATTGGTGTATTACTGGATAAGGTACTGACAATTCATGAACAGGGAAAACATTATGTCAGTCTGGATATTAACAATCTTGATTATTCAATAATGGTCACCGTAACTGCAATAAAACATGGATGGGGTGCAAATAGAGGGTATGATTTCTATAAATACTGTATTATGGATCTTGGTACAAAAGAACTTCCAGTAATGGTCGAGTATCTGGACAGCCTGATCGAGGGCGAGGAGGAAAGCAAATGATCGGAGTAAGCGAAGGGAAAGACCAGGAAGCCAGAGCCATCCTGGAACTGGCCGGGATTGATTCGGACAAGTACCGGATCTGGCACCATAATAGCATCTATGTGCATGCAATAAATGAAGAGACGAAAGAATCGGTGATCGTTGAGAAAGCGACACTCGAGGTAGTAAAAAGTCCCGGTGCTTTGGCGGGCGATCCGGGACACAAAAATAACATTTCAAGCTCATTATAGAGCAAACATAGGAGGTAAATCAAGTGAAATTACATAAATTAATTTCGACAGTAGATATGAGCCATGAAGAATGGCTGCGATACAGAAAACTGGGCATCGGTGGGAGTGATGCCGGAAGCATCTGCGGATTGAATCCGTACAGTTCTGCAATTGCTGTCTTCCAGGATAAGACGCAGAAAGAAGCAGGGGAAAAAGAAGACAATGAGGCAATGAGACAGGGAAGAGACCTGGAGGAGTACGTTGCCCGCCGGTTTATGGAAGAGACAGGAAAAAAGGTACGCCGTGCCAATGCGATCTATGGGCATCCGGATCATGATTTCATGATGGCGAACGTTGACCGCCTGGTAGTTGGTGAGAATGCCGGTCTGGAATGCAAGACAGCGTCTGCCTATTCAGCTGACAAGTGGAAAGACGGGCATATCCCGGAATCCTACGAGATCCAGTGCCACCATTACATGGCAGTTACCGGAGCGGATGCCTGGTATATCGCATGTGTGGTCCTTGGGAAGGAGTTCATCTGGCGAAAGATCGAACGCGATGAGGAAACGATCCAGATGCTGATTGATATTGAAAGTGATTTCTGGCAGAACAATGTAAAGGCAGACAAGATGCCGGCACCGGACGGAAGCAAGGCGGCGGAAGAACTGCTGCAGAAGTATTACGGAAGTTCTGAACCGGAAAAGATGATCCCGCTGGTTGATTTCGATGAAAAGCTGGAACGTCATGCAGAGATCAGCGACCTTCAGGACAAACTGGAGAAAGAGAAGAAGCAGATTGAGCAGGAGATCAAGGTTTATATGGAAGATGCAGAGATGGCAGTATCGGATCTGTACCGCGTCACCTGGAAGAGCGTGACCGCGAACCGTGTGGATTCGAAGCAGCTGAAAGCAGATTTCCCGGAAATCTACAAACAGGTATTGAAACAGTCTGAAAGCAGACGGTTCACCGTAAAAAGAGCTGAGAGAGCATAAGGAGGAAGCAGGATGGCAGTAAAAGACGCACTGGCAGAAAAGACCAGCAGAAAGAATGAAGCAGTGAAGCTGACAAAAAACATGAGCATTGCAGACATGATCAAGGCAATGGAGCCGGAAATCAAAAAGGCTCTGCCGCAGGTGATCACACCGGAGCGTTTCACACGCATGGCATTATCCGCACTGAACACCACACCAAAGCTTGCAGAGTGTTCGCAGATGTCCTTCCTCGGGGCACTGATGAACGCAGCACAGCTTGGGCTGGAACCAAACACGCCGCTGGGACAGGCGTACCTGATCCCGTACAAAAACAAGGGAAGATTAGAGTGTCAGTTCCAGATCGGCTACAAAGGGCTGATTGATATGGTGTATCGCAACGAAAACATCCAGACCGTGCAGGCACAGTGTGTATATGAAAATGATGATTTTCAGTATGAACTGGGACTGGATCCGAAGCTGGTGCACAAACCGGCATTGAAAGACAGAGGAAACCTAATCCTTGTATATGCACTCTGGAAATCAAAAAATGGTGGTTTTGGTTTTGAGGTTATGAGCAAAGAAGACATTGACAACCATGCAAGACGGTTCAGTCAGAGTTTCGGCAGTTCTTACAGTCCATGGAAAACGAACTATGAGGAGATGGCGAAGAAAACGGTCATTAAGAAGTGCCTGAAATATGCACCGCTGAAAACAGATTTTGTCATGCAGATGAACAATGATGAGAGTATCAAGAGCGAGATCAACGTCGATATGTCCGAGGTAGTCAACGAGCAGGAAGACCCGAACATCATCGACCAGGAGTATAAGGAAGTAGAAAATGGACAGCCAGAACAATAAAGAAGAACCAAAGCTGTTCACGTTCACCGTACCGGGCAAGCCGCAGGGCAAAGCCCGGGCGAGAACATTCTACAACAGCAGGAGCGATAAAATGAGCAGCGTAACACCTGAAAAGACGGTGCTGTACGAAAACCTGATCAAGACCTGTTTCCAACAGAAATACGGACAGAAACGGTTTTCGGATGATGCGTATGTGGTTGCTAATATCTTGGCGTATTTTGAGCCGCCTAAGAGCATCTCGAAGAAGAAAAGGGCAGAGATGCTGGAAGGGAAGATCTGGCCGGCAAAGAAGCCGGACAGTGACAACATCGCAAAGGTTGTGCTGGATGCCCTGAACGGCATCGCATACCATGATGATACGCAGATCATAAAACTGAGCGTCACAAAGGCGTACAAAGAGGAAGCGTATTTGAGCGTTACTCTGATGCGGTTCGATACATAAAGAGAGAAAAAGGAGGCTGATATGGCAAGGAAGAAGCAGGAAGGGAACCGCTTTTTCCGGATGGATGCAGACTTCTTCTCAGACAGAAAGATAAAGATCCTGAAAGCCCGCTATGGGGCGGATGGGATTGTCTTGTACCTGTATCTTTTATGTGAGATCTACAAGACAGGGTATTACTTACAGGTTGACGATGATTTTGAATATATCATCTCGGATGACCTGAACATGGATGGCAACAAGGTGAAGCAGGTCTTGAACTTCTTGCTGGAACGGTCACTGTTTGACGATACACTTTTCCAGTCGGACAAGGTCTTGACCTCTGCCGGAATACAGAGGCGTTATCAGGCGATGGTGAAAGCCAGAGCCACGAAAACGCCGATCACAGCCGAGAGGTTCTGGCTTCTTTCGGAAGAAGAGACCGAAACATTTATTAAAGTGAACCCTTCTTTAAATTCTTCTGAGAAAAAAAGCGGTTTTTCCGAGAAAAAAGAGGATAATTCCGAGAAAAATAACACAAAAGGAAAGGAAAAGAAAAAAGAATATATAGATATAGATACGGCTCCGCCGGATTCCTATTTTTCTGATGATTCCCTGAACAAAGCCTTCCTGCTGTTCCTGAAGACCAGGAGAGAGGAAGGTGCAAGGATCACAGAAGAACAGGTGAAGCTGTTGAAAGAGGATCTTAAGGATTTGTCAACGGATCCGAGGGAGATGGAGGCGATTGTCAGAAAAGCGACTGTAAGCGGCTGGAAGAGCTTCTATCCAATCAAGAAGCAGCCAGCAGCCAAGAAGAAGGAAAAGAAAACCGTAAAGAATACATTCAATGCATTTCCGCAAAGGGACTATGATTTCGATGCACTGGAAAGAACATTGAACGAGTAAGGAGGCAATATGGGACAGCTGAAGATTTTTGAAAATGAAGAATTTGGGCAGATCAGAACCGTGATGAGAGATGGGGAAGTGTGGTTTGTGGGGAAAGATGTGGCTGAGGCGTTAGGATACGGAAAAGGGAAATCATTAGCAAATGCCGTTTCTGATCACGTTGATCCAGAAGACAAAGGGGTCACCAAAATGATGACCCCTGGAGGAAATCAGAAGGTGACTATTATTAATGAGTCAGGATTATACTCACTCATTCTCAGCAGCAAATTAGAATCAGCGAAGCGTTTCAAACGCTGGGTGACATCAGAAGTGCTGCCAGCGATCCGCAAGACTGGTAGCTATGACATGGACGAATATTCGCCAGAGATAAAAGCGATCCTGATGCATGATAAGAAGCTGGTGAAGATTGACAACCGTGTGACAGATCTGGAGAATCACATGACCATTGACTACGGCCAGCAGACAGTTCTCGGCGATGAGGTCAACAAGGCGGTTCTGGACGCACTGGGCGGCAAATACAGCAACGCCTACAACGAGATCGGCAAGAAAGTATTCGCGGAGTGCAACCGTGACCTGAAACACTATTTCCACGTCAACGCCAGAAACAACGTGCCAAAACGACGTTTCGAAGAAGCTGTGCAGTACATTCAGAGATGGAGGCCCTGCACGAATACACAGATCCAGATCCGTGACTGCAATGCACAGGTGTGTATGCCATGAGCGGGGACGAGGTATTCACAATACAGGCAAGACGCTGCAAACGGTGCGGGAGGCTTCTGACGAGCCAGGAAGCAGTGGAAAGAGGTTACGGCTGCCAGTGTGCCATGAAAGCGAAAAGAGAAGAAGAGGCACAGAAACCGATACCGGGACAGCGGACGATATTCGATTATCTGGAGGAGGAAAGCTGATATGTACTATGAATTTGATGATTATTTTGAACCAGGTGAATTTGACGAGAAAATTGAAGAGTTAAAGAACGAGCTTAGGGAATCGGTGAAAAAAGAAATCAACGATGAAATCGAGAAACTGCGTAAGGAAAACAAAGAATTACAGGGGATCAAGAACAATTTTGAGTCTATCAAAAGGGACTTTGAAAGAAAAAAAGAAGAATGCGAAAGAGTAATGAAAGACGCTGAGTATCGTGCAAAACATGCAAGGCTGGCAGAACTGATGGAGCAGATGAAACTTGTATTATGGTCAGTAACATGGGAAGCACGATACAAGAGAAAATGTAATAAATGTGATTGCTGGAGAAACGTTAAGGTGACGTTGCCGTCTGGAAACACTGTTTCAGACACATGTATATGTGCAAAAACTGCACGTGTGTATCATCCAAAAGAAAATGTACTGTACGAAATAGCCGATAGAGGCCTTGATTTCCGTGTGTGGTATAAAGAAAGAGGAGACAAGGGGAAAGAATATTTTATAGCTGACACAATTGCTGTGATTCCGTCAAAAATCATAGATCGTAACAAAAATTTTGAAGAAATCAATAAAAAAGAGGTTTACGGAATATTTTTTACTTCTTTTGAAGAATGCCAGGAATTTTGCAGTTATCTGAATAAAAAAGAGGGAGTCGCGGGATATGACTACGACAGAGAAGGCAACCTGATTGCAGAAAGTACAGGTGAGGATAATGAATAAAGTAATTTTAATGGGACGGTTGACCAGAGACCCGGAGATGCGTAATTCTAACGGAGAGAGCAACACGGCAATTGCACGCTATACGCTGGCAGTTGACAGACGCTACAAGCGTGAAGGCGAAGCGGGTGCTGATTTTATCAGCTGTGTGGCGTTTGGCCGCAGTGCAGAGTTTGCAGAAAAGTATTTCCGCCAGGGCTTGAAGGTAGTGATAACCGGCCGCATCCAGACCGGGAGCTATACCAACCGGGATGGCAACAAGGTCTATACAACAGACGTGGTGGTTGAGGATCAGGAATTTGCGGAAAGCAAAGCGGCGGCACAGAGAAACCGGGAAGAGAGCAGCCAGGAACGAATGGAGCCGATGCCGGTAGATGAGAACGGGTTTATGACGCTTCCGGAAGATTTTGACGAAGAGCTGCCGTTTGCATGATGGGAAAGCAACAATGGACAGGAGGAAAACGAGATATGAATATCGGAAAGGCACAGGCCGTTTTTGAACAGATTAGAAGCGATAAATATAGTGAGACTGAAAAACTTCAGGCGATTTGGACTGTACTGGAGATGGCGACACATAACGGAATCAAAAAAGATACAATCTTGGAGGCATTCCGGTGGTTATTTGAGCGTGCTGTGGAGGTAGACGATGAAGTTCCAGAAACAGTATCTGTGGCTGGCAGTAACCGCAGATGAGTATGAGCTTCCGCTGGCCGTTGAGGATACGGCAGCGGCATTAGCAAGGCGGCTGGGAGTCAGTGAGAATACCGTCAGAACAGTGGAATACCGCGGAAAAAATGAAAGGTATAGAAGAACGAGAAAAGGACCGATGCCGGGCTTTGGAGTCCGGTACAAGGTCCGGAAAGTGGAGGTAAAACAGTGGAGAGATTAACAACCGCATATGAGCGGATTTTGGTAGATGAAAGTGCGGGAATGCAATACGTGGCAAACGCATCAGATTTGGAGGTAGAAAACAGATTAGGTACATACGAAGACGCAGAAGAAGCACGAGCGAAAGCAGAGCAGCTGCTCCGCCAGAGGAACCGTCTGAAATCCGGATGGATCCCGGTAACAGAGAGACTGCCGGAAAATGATGATTATGTGCTGATGTCGTTTGAAAATTTTTCTCTTCCATTGGTTGGGAGATACGTGGACGATGAAAAATTAGGCGGTGCATGGTATCTGGGGGATTGCTTAGACGAAGATACCTGTCTGGCAAATGACCTGTTCGTCAATGCCTGGATGCCGCTGCCGAAGCCATACAGGGAGGATGAATAACATGGCAATATATCATAAAACATTACAGTATCACGAAGATACTACAGAAAAGAGAAGTCTGAATGATGAGGACATTAAGTTCTTGATGGAATTGCAGAAAGAAATGAATACGCAGGACACGACAGAAACGGCTGAACCGAGATTCTGGGTCATCAAGGGAAGCGAGAGAGTGCAAGACGATGAGAACGCAGACGAACTTGTCTTGCAAGCAGATGGAAGCACCGTTACAAGCACAACGGAAGAAACAGTGAAGTACCTCAATGATAATATCCTGTCAGACTGCAATATCAATCGGGAAAACTGCAAAATTGGAAAGGGGTGTATATTGGATTTTATACTGATGTATACGGAAGATGGAGAAGAAGAGTATGAGGACTTGATAGCGGAGGAAGTGAATGAATTTCTTGCCAATAATGGATATGATGATGTCAGGATAGTTGGTATTTCGTTCAGACCAGTTGTGTATCCGAACACGATGTTTCTGACCGAAAAGGAAGCAAGAGAACATCTGGAACGAAACCATTACCACTATTCAGAAGATGCACATACTTACTGCATGTGTGCCTGGAGATCTCCGGAAGTATGGTGGCTGTGGAAGATATTGCGGGAGGTGAAATGGGATGAATTACGACAGAACGTGTAACACATGCAGATACCACGATGAGGGAATGTGTTATTGCCCGAAGAGTGAAGAGTTCAGAGATGTTACAGTGAACACATACTGCTGTGGACAATACGAAAGAAGCTGGAAAAAAGCCATGGTTGAGGCGTTCATGAAAGGGGCAGGAAGATGAGCGATGAAAGCAGCAGAAAAAAATGTAAAACGTAAAGCACATTATGATCATCTGGAGCAGAGTGTTGATGCTGATGCAGCCAGAAGATTCCATGAACCAGCCGCAGTAAAGAGCAAGATGACAAAACTGGCATCAGTCAAAATTATAGAACATTACATAGAACACACCGATGATGAAGACGGTGAAATCCTGGAAATAATAGCAAGGAAATGCATGAGGGGAGGCGATGCCGGTGGAGATGACAGAAAACGACAAGAAAAAGGAGTTCCTGCGAAGATACAGGGAATGTGAACGGAGGGAGCAGGAGATCCTGGAAGAGATCCAGAGACTCCGGATGGATCAGATGTTTCCATCCATGGTCAATGACGGGATGCCGAAAGGCAGCCAGCAGTCTGATCTGTCGGATTATGTGGTAGCTATGGAGAGACAGATCGGCCGGCTGAAACGGGAACGGCTGAAAAAAGCAAGGACACGTGAACAGATCGACCTGGCAATCAGACGTATGGAGAACCCGGATGAGCAGAGGGTGCTGCGACTGAGGTATCTGTGGGGGCTGAATTGGGACGATATCGGAAGAAAGATGGGGTATGATCCAAGACATGCAAGAAGAATTCACGGATGGGCATTAAAAAATTTCAAGATGTCCTAGAATGTCCGCCTTGACATGTGATATAGTGTAATCAGTTCAGTTTGGGAATGATGCTGACATGATTGGTTCTTTTCATTTACCTCCGTATATTGTATATCTGCCGGGTCTCAACAGCCCGGCAGCATTGGAACATAGCTCAGTCGGTGAGAGCAGCTGGTTCATAACCAGTGTTTGTCGAAGGTTCGAGTCCTTCTGTTCCGATTTCCCTGATGGGGGCATATAAGAATCCTTTCTCAAAAAGAATACTACATTTTCCGCAGGAAGACATCTGGCAGTGCTGGGTGTCTTTTTGTGTACAGCAAAAGGCAGGTGAGACGAATGGCAAGAAATATGCAGAGTTACGAGAATTTGCAGCACCGTATCTATGAGGGCGTTGGAGAGTATGGAATACCGCTGTTAGAACCTACAAAGTTTGAAAAATGTGAATTCATAGGATTCAACTATTGCAGAACATGTAAGGAAAAGGCAGGGAAAGGCGTACATTTCTTCCTGGATGACTGCCAGTTCAATCGTCTCTGGAACCAGCCAAACAGATACCTGCCGATCTTACAGCAGTTCCGATATGTAATGACACCGGATTTTTCTATGTATACAGATTTTCCGAAAATCATTCAAATCTACAACCATTACCGAAAACACTGGATCGGAGCGTATTTACAGGAAAACGGAGTGGATGTAATACCAACTATAAGCTGGAGCACACCGGATAGCTATGAATGGTGCTTCGACGGAGAACCTACAAATGGAACAGTAGCTGTATCCAGTGTTGGAACACAGAAGAACAAGAAAGCAAAGGAATTATTCATACAGGGATATCGGGAGATGGTAAGAAGACTGGAACCGGAGACCATTATTTTTTACGGAAATATACCAGAAGAATGTATGGGAAATATCGTACATATTCGGGCATTTCAGGAGAAATTCAAGGAGGCAAAATGTAATGGGTGGTAGAGGTGCTGCCAGTGGTGCAGCGAATGGAATGGCATTAGGGCGAAAGATGAGTGTTTCAAAGTTTTTAGAAAATCTAAAAAAAAACAATGCTAATACGGTGTTTAATAATTTGTCAGAACTTTCACCCAAAGTAGGGAAAACAGGTTTTTTTACGAATGGAAATGCCGTAGAATTTCAGGAGGCAGTCGTTGAATCTGGTTCTGATAAATTATCTGTACGTTTTTATAATCAATGGAATCCGATTCAGGTTACAAGACCGACAACGGCAATCAAACAGAGAATTGAAGTTGTACATTATAGGGATGGAAATGTTGTTGCAATTTATAAGTTGAATGAAAAGAGTAGCAAAAGTTTAAAAAATGCTGAAAAAAATTATCACGAAATGCTTAATGAATGGAAAAAAGCAACACATCAAAAAACGATATTCTTGAGATGATGAAAAAGGAGAAAATGAAAGGTATGGGTGGTAGAGGGAGTTCTAGTGGGGTTAGCGTTAAAGGAAAAGCCTATGGAACGGAATACACGACGTTACATGAATCTGGAAATATAAAATTTGTCAGGTATAATGATTCGAAGTCGTCAAAAACTCCAATAGAAACAATGACAAATAGGCGAGTATACGTGACAATAGATAACAGGGATAACATATCTGCAATTACGTATTATGATGAAGAAAATAAAAGAAGTAAGCAGATTGACTTGATGCATCCACATAAGAACATGATACCTCATACGCACCACGGATATCTGCATAATGAAAATGACGGGGCGAAAGGTGCCGCAAATTTAACACCGAAAGAAAAACGAATGGTTGAAAGTGTAACAGACAAATGGTACAATAGAAGAGGCAAATGATCGTATAGGGTGAGTACGCCTTGATAGAGGAGGCTCCGGTTGAAATCCGGATATTTGCTGAAAGAGACTCAGAAATGGGTCTCTTTTTTATGCACAAAAAAGGAGGATATATGGGCGGACGTGGAAGCAACAGCAATTTAGGCGGAGGTTCTGGCAGCGGACTGAAAACAACTGGGCTTGATGTAACGCATAACGGTGAAACAACCAGATATTATTTCACGAGCAAAGATGGTCAGAATTACTACCAGAGGGGAATCAGCGGAACACCAGAGCCAACGCCTCTGAATATGTCTGCAAAAGAGTTCCGGCAAAGAGTAGAATCCAACGGAGCCACAACAAAAGCTGTTTCAAATGCAGAGTATAAAAAAGCCGAAAAAGCTTATCAGAAGGAAAGAGACAGCAGACCGGATTATGAGCTTGGTATAGGATTGAAAGATAACAGTGCATACAGAAGAACAGCACGGAAAAACCGAGTTATGAACCGGGTAATGAAACGAAAGTAATGACAAGGAGGTGGCATAATGGCTACGAAAAAGGCGGTCGGACGGCCACCAAAATATAAATGCAAGGAAGAAATCGAAGAGAAGATCGACGCATATTTCAAAAAATGTGAAGGTGAAATACTAAGAGATGGCAACGGAGAACCGGTAATGGACAAATTCGGTCATCCGATAACCGTAAACAGCAGGCCGCCTACCGTGACAGGATTGGCTCTTGCACTGGGTTTTACGAGCAGGATGGCATTGCTTAATTACCAGGCTAAGAAAGAGTTTGTTGACACGATAACGCGTGCGAAGACCATGGTGGAAGCATACACGGAGCAACGTCTTTTTGATCGTGATGGTGCAAATGGTGCACAGTTCAGCCTGAGAAACAATTTCAAGGGCTGGAACGAACGGCAGAGGACAGAACTGGATGAAGCAGAGCAGAAAGCGAGAATCGAGCAGCTGAAAGCTCAGACGGATCTGATCAAGGCGAAAGCCCAGACAGATGACGAAACAGAAGCCGCTGATGATGGATTCTTAGAGGCACTGAAAGGAACAGCCGCAGAGGACTGGGCAGATGAAGAAAACTAAGCAGTATTTCCATTTCCAGCCGTTTTCCAGGAAACAGCGGCAGGTTCTTAACTGGTGGACAGAGGAATCGCCCGTAAAGGACTGTGACGGAATTATAGCGGACGGAGCAATCCGTTCGGGAAAAACAGTCAGTATGTCACTTTCGTTTGTCCTGTGGGCAATGAGCAGCTTTCAGGGGCAGAACTTCGCCATGTGCGGTAAGACAATCGGTTCTTTCAGACGAAACGTTTTGTTCTGGTTGAAATTAATGTTGAAATCAAGAGGTTATCGTGTTTCGGATCACCGAGCAGATAATCTTGTTGTCATCTCGAAAGGTGACGTCGAGAACTATTTCTACATATTCGGTGGAAAAGACGAACGATCACAGGATCTTATCCAGGGAATTACTCTGGCAGGTGTGTTTTTTGACGAGGTTGCACTAATGCCGGAGTCCTTCGTCAACCAGGCGACCGGACGATGTTCCGTGGATGGTTCAAAATTCTGGTTCAACTGTAATCCGGATGGCCCGTATCACTGGTTCAAGCAAAACTGGATTGACCAGAAAGAAAAGAAAAACCTGATCTATCTGCATTTCACGATGGATGATAACTTAAGCTTGTCAGAAAAAGTGAAAATCAGATACCGGGGAATGTATTCCGGCGTATTCTATCAGCGGTATATTCTTGGATTGTGGTGCATGGCTGAGGGTATCATCTATGATATGTTCGACAAGACGAAACATATCAAAAACATTCTATCGTTCTGTGACCGCCTGCTGCCGTCAGGCCGCTATGTATCGTGCGACTACGGTACGCAGAATGCAACGGTATTTCTGTTGTGGAACAAGGGTACAGACGGTGTCTGGTACTGCATCCGGGAATATTATTATTCCGGCAGAACAGAGGGGAAGCAGAAAACAGACAGTGAGTATGCAGACGATCTGGAAAGCTGGTTGGAAGAAACGAAAATCAAGGGAATTATCGTGGATCCATCTGCAGCATCATTCATTGCAGAGTTGAGAAAGCGAGGATACAAAGTGGTCAAAGCGAAGAACAACGTAGAAGATGGCATTCGTGTTGTAGGAACGAAGCTGAACCAGGAAGCAATCATATTTGCAGATTCCTGTGTAAATACCATTCAGGAATTTGGCTCGTATATCTGGGATGAAGCGGCAGCAGCACATGGAGAAGACAGACCGGTAAAAGAACATGATCACGCAATGGATGCATTACGCTATTTTGTATACACAATTTTGAATAATCAAACAGCAATCATCCGGAGTAAGCGAAAAGCGGGATTCCATTAAGAGAGGACGGTGAGAAAATATGCATGTTTTTACAATACCTGCGGATAAGTGGGATGAAACAAATCCGGACAAGCAGGCAATCAGGCATCTGATTATGAAACATAGAAGAAGTTATGAACGTCTGAAAGGTCTGAAAAATTATTACGAAGGCAGACATAAGATTCTGGACGAAGACCGGGAAAACAGGCTGGTATGCAATCATGCAAAAGACATCGCAGATACAGCCAGCAGTTATTTCATCGGCAATCCGGTCAGTTACAAAAGCCCGGATGATATCGCAGCACTTACAGATGCCCTGGAACACGCCGGGGCGGATGAAGTGGACGGTGACAACGGCCTTGACCTGTCTGTATATGGCAGGGCGTACGAGTACATATACACCAAGCAGGGCGAAACAGAACTGACGATCAAGAATCTGCCACCTGAGAATACATTCCTGGTATACGATGACACCATAGAGCAGAATGAGCTTTTTGGTGTCTATTATTATGCCAGAATTGACTCCACAGACCGCACGAACATTACATATGTTGCAACTGTACTGACACAGAATTACAAGTACGTGCTGGACATTCAGGACATCCAAGAACCACAGGCTCTGATCGAACAGCCAGAGGCACATTTCAAGGGAGAAGTGCCGCTGATCGAATACCAGAACAATAAGCTGGCGTTGGGTGACTATGAGTTACAGATCCCGCTGATTGATGCTTACAATGTGCTGATGAGCGACCGTGTGACCGACAAGGAGCAGTTCGTGGACGCAATCCTTGCATTGTACGGCACGTTACTTTCCGATGAGGAAATGGACCAGGACGGAGACCAGAGCATTGGAGAGAAAGCCATGCAGCACTTGCGAAAGGAAAAGCTTCTGGAGCTTCCTTCAGACGCAAAGGCAGAATATCTCACACGCACGTTCGATGAAAATGGCGTAGAGATCCTGAAAAGGGCAATCGAGCAGGATATCCACAAATTTTCCCACATTCCGTGCATGACAGATGAAAGTTTTGGTGGCAATGTAAGTGGTGTTGCGATGGAATTTAAACTGCTTGGTATGGAAAATATCACAAAAATCAAAACCCGGTATTACAAGAAGGGACTGAGAAAGAGGCTGAGGATTTTCGCAAACTTCCTGAATACACGTTCAGGGATCCACATTGATACAGCTGGAATTGTACCGGTATTCACGCGTGCGATGCCGAAAAATCTGCTGGAAATCTCACAGATTGTTTCTAACCTGTGGGGAAAAGTCAGCCGCAAAACACTGCTTTCACAGGTGCCATTCGTGGATGATGTAGAAAGTGAGTTGGAAGCAGTCGAAGAGGAAGAACAGGAAGCGGTCAAACGGCAGCAGGAAATATTCGGAAATCAGCCCAATACGCCATTTTCTCCCGAAGATGATACGGATGGTCAAAAGGATGTAGAAAACGGAAATGACAAAGAATGAGAAGTACTGGCAGGCAAGGACAGCACAGCGGATGTGGGAACATATGCAGAGTGCAGAAGAAACGGCTGACCAGGTAGCCAAAGTCTATGCCAAAGCATCCTTGTACCTGAGCAGGGAAATACAGGATATCTTCAAGAAGTATGTGGAGAAACACCATCTGACGGAAAAAGAAGCATTACAGCTTTTGAATACATTGAGGGATCGCACTTCTATCGAAGAACTGCGTCAGAGGTTGCAGAGTAGCAGCCAAAAACAAGAGATTGCAGATCTGCTTGCAGAATTGGAAGCTCCGGCATACCAGGCACGCATACAGAGGTTACAAGAGCTGCAAACGCAGATAGATCTTGTCATGCAGCAGGTCTATAAACAGGAGCAGGCGATTACAACGGCTCATTATATCCAGCTGGCAGAAGAGGCTTATAACCGGTCAATTTTTGACATTCAGCAACGAACCGGGTTCGGATTTTCGTTTTCCCATATCGACCAAAAGCAAGTTGACAAGGTATTGAAAAGTAAGTGGTCTGGCATGAATTACTCCGAGAGAGTCTGGAGAAATACCAGGGCAGTTGCCCAGGAAGTGAAAGAAGCCCTGCTCGTGAACCTGATCACAGGCAGAACAGAAAGAGAGACAGCAGAAATGCTGACGAAAAAATTTGCTGGTGGATCCAGTAAGGCAAGAAGGCTGATTAGAACAGAAAGCTGTTATCTGTCCAACCAGCTCGAAATGGAATCCTACAAGGAATGTGGAATTGATAAGTACCAGTATCTTGCGACACTGGATCTTCGAACATCGGAGATATGCCGGGAGCTGGACGGAAAAGTGTTCCTTGTGAAAGATCAGCAGCCGGGAAAGAATTGCCCGCCCATGCACCCATGGTGCAGATCGACAACAATTGCTATCATAGGCGAGAAGATGTTGGAGGGAATGAAGAGAAGGGCAAGAGATCCGGTAACCGGGAAGACCTATCTTGTACCAGCGTCTATGAATTATAGAGAATGGTATGCGAAATATGTTAAGAGCGATGGCAAAACGGTTGCAAAAGAGGCTGGTTCTGGTATAATAATATCAGGAGCAAGGATTACAGATATATTCAGCGAAGAAGCAGAAGAATTTGCTGAAATGTATTATGAAGAGATTCGGAGCTTTTCAACAGATGCAAAGAAGATTGCCAATAATCTTAACAAAGCTGAATCAGACATAAGAAAAATAAAAGCATATTTATTCGAAGATGATTCGTACTTTGATTCGGATACTGGCAAGCATAGACGATTCGATCCAGATTGTGCGATTGCACAAAGCTGGCAGAGGCTTATGATCGGGAAAGATATAAAACCACATGATAAGACCTTGATAGAACATGAGCTTCTTGAAATGAAAATCAAAGAGGAAAATCCAACCATGGAACACTGGAAGGCACATGAAATGGCCGCGAAAGCGTATGATTACCCGAAGGAGGCTGATGAATATTATGGTAATCTTAAAAAACATAACAAAAACAAAAAATAATATTTCAGCAGATTATTATCCGGAAGGAAGATCAGAAAAAGGGTTCATGTCAATGAATCTGAAAAGTGAAGAGATTGTAGAGCATCATAATGTTAGTTCATTTGCGGCGGCACATGTAAAACGCGAATTGAAGCGACTTGCCAAAATAGAAGATCCACCAAAAGAAAAAACAATATTATGGTATTGATATCAACAAGTACTGTCAACGCAAAGATCTAAAGGAAGGTGTGAGAATGGATAATTTTACGATCATATATAAAATTTTGAAAGCTTTAGAGCAGGCCATGGATTATGATGAATTTGATGTAAACAAAATATCTCACACCAGACTCAACATAACCTATCAACGTTGGGAAAAAATCTTGATTATGCTGAGCAAATCCGGATATATAGAAGGTGTGGCGTATGATCAATGCGGCAGTGATTATTGCCCGCATATCGAAGAACCTATTTCGCCGGTGATCACATTGAAAGGGTTAGAATATCTAAGTGACAACTCTCTTATGAAAAAGGCAGCCAACATCCTGAAAGGAATTAAAGAAACAGTTCCGGGATTGTAAGTATATTAAAAGCGAACTTTAGCAGCATGCAGAGATGCGTGCTGTTTTTATACTCATATTGCAAAAGTGAAAATAAATGCTTGACAGTAATAATTTTATATAATATATTAAATGTGTAACCAAAATAAAAATAAATGTGTAACCAAGAAAGGAGAGCAAATGACACCGCCAAAGGGGAGACCACCATCAAGAAGTCCTAAAAATGTTGATACAAGAATAAGGCTGTCAGAAGAAGAAGCAAAAATGTTGAAGTTTTGTAGTGAACAGACAGGAATGACCAAAGCGGACATCATAAGGAGAGGAATCAAAAAAATTTATGATGAAATTGTCTTAGGAAAATTTGACAGAGAAAAAAAATAGAGATTCACCCACCGACCAAAGTAGACTGAATCTCTATTTAAAACAGAAGTTTCCTTCTGCAAATATTATAATGCAGATGGAGACTTCTTTCAAGAACCAAAATTTGAAAGGAGTTTAAAATTATGCAGGAATTAGTAAACGTAACAAGCCAGACACCTCTTGAGGTTGTATTGGGAATTGATAAAGATGGTATGACTACGGCAAGAAAACTTTATTCTTTTCTTGGAATGGACAACAAAAATTACTCCAGATGGTGCAAGAACAACATTACAGAGAACGAATTTGCAGAAGAAAACGTTGATTATTGGGTTTTCGTCATCAATGAAGAAAACCCTTTAGGTGGAAGACCTACAGTAGATTATCGCTTATCTGCCAGCTTTGCAAAGAAACTTTCCATGCAGTCTAAAACTGTAAAAGGCGAACAGGCTCGTCAGTACTTCCTTAAAGTGGAAGAAAAATTGAAAGAGACCGTACGCCGCACCATTCCAATGACAATCCCGGAACAGATTCAACTTCTTGCATCAGGGAATGTAGAACTGAACCAGAAAGTAGATGATCTTGATAAGAAGATCGAACGCTTGGAATATGATCTTCCGATTCTCGGCATTGAAATTGACAAAATTACATCCACAGTTAAAAAGAAAGGTGTGGAGTGCTTAGGCGGAAAAGAATCTCCGGCTTATCAAGATCGATCACTTAGAGGTAAAGTGTATAGCGATATTTATGCAGAATTGAAACGTCAGTTTGGAATCACTACATATAAAGCCATTAAACGGAATCAGTGCGAAACAGCGATAAGCGTAATAGATAATTACCATATGCCTTACTTTTTGGCGGAACAGGTGTACTTTAGAAACGCTCAGCTGAATTTGTGGGGAGGTGCTCATGCATGAATAAAGTACTTACAAAGAAAGATATCACCAAAGAATTGGAAATATCGAGACATCAGAAAACTGTATTTATAAGTGGCACACCTCTTGGAACTTTGTACACTGAATTTACGCAAACATGGGATATGAGTTGCGAACCATTTGCAGCATCTATATTTTATAATCTTGGAAGAGTTCATGGAATTCAAGAAGAACGAGCCAAGAGAAAGAAATAGAGATTCATTATATAAATTTTAATCAATGGAGAGCTTGGAAACAGGCTCTCTTTTTATATACAAAAAAGGAGGTGATTTCAAGATGTTTCAAAAAATAATGCAGTACTTTTGTAAACATAAGTACAGAAAACGGTATAATCATAAATCTGGCACTTATGAACGGAAATGCATTAAATGTGGAAAGCGAGGATAAGAACATGAAATTTTCGAAAGCATTTGAGTTGATGAAACATGGAGAAAAAGTGAAACTTCCATCCTGGGGCGGTTACTGGTACTGGGATGGTAGCAGAAAAACAATCATCATACATACAAAAGATGGCATTGAGATGGATATCAGAAAAACAGAGATAGTTGAATATACGCTTAGTAATATTGTTTCAGAAGAATGGATTATTGCAGATGAAACAAATTGCCCTGAACTTGGCGGCAAAGCAACGTTTTCTTTTGGCGAAGCCATTAAATATCTGAAAAGAGGTAAGAAAGTAAAGCGTGAAGGCTGGAATGGTAAGAATCAGTATATTCAGCTTGCAACAGGTATTTCTTACAAAACACAAAACGGAGAAATTGTGAACTGCGAGCATGATGCAATTGGCAACATGGCGGTGGCGTTCGTTGGGACTTCCGGTGTACAGATGGGCTGGCTCGCTTCTCAGGCTGATATGCTGGCAGATGACTGGATGTTTGTGGAATGATAGAACACTACACTGTCACAAAAGACGCAGACAGACGTGAGAGGGAACTGGTGGAAGAATTAAATAAATCAACACTGTATTAAGAAAGCGAGGATGAAAACATGATTATTACAGGAATGGCACATTTTGAAAGTGTTTGTAAAAAGAAACTGGTTAATTGGTACAACAAGAATGGTTTTGCCGATACACCGGTAATGCCGCCAATTGACTTATCTAACGTATTCGTAGTATGGAGCTGCAAGACTTTACAGAATTACAAGTGTCTTGTATCTACTACGGTGAGTGGTGATGGTATCTATGCAGAGTATACATACAACGGTGATAAGCAGGAACTTTATGAAGATGTGTACAAGAAAATGACAAATACATGCTATACGGAGGAATAAGTGATGAAAAGAAAAATAGCAGCATTGCTGGTACTGACAGCAGTGAGTTGTTTTGCAATGACTGGATGCACAGAAGCGGATCAGGTAAGTACAAATATCTCCAAGGAAGCTGATAACTTCAATGTAACGCGAAAACTTACCGTTCTGAATGCACGAACAGATACTATTTTGCTTGAACTGACCGGAACGTTTGCACTGAAAAATAATTCAGACAACGAACTGGAAGTAATTATTGAAACAGCAGAAGGGAAATATCAAAAAGATTATGTATTTCTCAATGATTACACCATGTATGTTGTTGAAGATATCTCAGGGGCTGAGGTAGATAAGTATCATTACGAGATTAACTTTCTTCCAGAGTTCGGACTTAAGGTTACACACGATGACTGAACACTACACCGTCACAAAAGACGCAGACAGGCTTGCACCGAACTGGCTGGCGAGCCGGATCAATTACAAGACAATCAAATTATTATACCGGGACAAAGACGGACACGCAGAGTTGAAGGGGGTGAAGATTGGCGATGAAGTGGCACAGATTGGCGACACGGTACAGTTCAACGGCAGACGGTTATCCGTAGGAAGGCGGTGATCCAGGTATCTCCCTTTAAGGCACGGGGTTACGTGTCTTATTTTTATGTCTTTTTCTGCCAGACGTAAAAGAAGCAGGATGATCCATAAAACACGAATGGCCCGGACGTGAGAACGGATAGGCTGGGCGGAAAGGATAGAAAGATGAAAAACAGATTTTTTGTATGCAACTGCAAAGTGCCAATGAGATTGCAAATTTTCGCAGAAGGAGACGGTGCTGGGGCTGGCGAAGGAAGCAATGGCGGTGGATCCGGAACAGGTGGCGAGGGAGAGCCGGGAGCAGGCACAGGGCCAATGAGCTTCGATGATTTCCTGAAAGGAGAAGGAAATCAGGCAGAATTTGATCGCCGCGTGCAGAAAGCGATTGATACGGCAGTAAGTAATGCACAGCAGAAATGGCAGGCTCTTACGGATGATAGACTTTCTGAAGCAGAGAAGCTTGCAAAAATGAACAAAGAGGAAAAAGCTGCGTACATGCAGCAGAAAAAAGAAAAAGAGCTTTCGGATCGTGAGGCTGTGATCACAAGAAAAGAACTGATGGCAGAAGCTAAGAATACTCTGGTGGAAAAGAAATTGCCGGTAAGCCTGGCAGAAGTATTGAATTATGCAGATGCAGACACTTGTAACAAATCCATCAGTGCGGTAGAAAAAGCATTTCAGGAAGCAGTAGAAGCAGCAGTAAATGAACGCCTGAAAGGTGGAACACCGCCGAAGAAAGCACCTCAGGAGAATGTAACGAAAGAAACGTATGCCAAGATGGGATACACAGAAAGACTGAAACTGAAAACAGAAAATCCGGAACTGTATAAACAGTTGGCCGGGAAATGAAAGGAGTAATAACTAATGGCAGGAACAATTTTTGGAATTCCTTTTGATGATGAGTTATTTATGGAAATGTGGAACGAAGCACCGGATCCATATCTCACAGCGATGATCGAATCCGGTGCGGTAGTAGAGGATCCGGTAATTGCAAACAGAATTGCCGGCAGTGGAAATCTGTACACCATTCCATTTTATGACACACTGGATGGCGATGATCAGAATTATGATGGCCAGACAGATATCACGGTAATAGAAGTTGGCGGCGGTTCTCAGAGCGGTATTGTATACGGAAGAGCAAAAGGCTTCTTTGCACGCAACTTCACCGCTGAACTTTCCGGGGCTGACCCGATGGGACACATTGTTGCCACTGTTGCGAAATACTGGCAGAAACGAAGACAGAAACGTCTGATCGGTATCACAGATGCGGTGTTTGGCATCACAGGAGCTTCCGGCAATGCCAAGACATGGAATGAGACGCACACGCTTGATCTGTGTTCTTCTTCATCTGCCGCAAGAAATATCGCAGAAACAGACCTCAATGACCTGGCTACTCTGGCTTGCGGAGACCACAAAGACCAGTTCGGCCTGGCAATCATGCACTCCAATGTTGCAAAAACATTGGAAAATAAGCAGCTGCTGGAATACTGGAAATATACCGATGCAAATGGCATCCAGCGACCAATGAATATCGCTTCTGCCAACGGATATACCGTTATCGTTGATGATGGTGTGCCATGCACCGCTGTCGGTGGATCAGGGGACAATAAGGACCTGAAAAAATACACAACCTATCTGTTTGGACGAGGGGTGATCCGTACCGCAAGAGGCCGTGTGGATGTTCCGGTAGAAACGAACCGTGATCCGAAAAAGAATGGCGGTCAGGATGAACTTATCACCAGAATGAGAGAAACGATTCACCCAAATGGATTCAGCTTTGCGGTGCCAAAATCCGGATGGACTGAATCACCTACAGATGCACAGCTGTTTGCAACTGCGAACTGGAGCATTAAATTCGATCCGAAAGCAATCCCGATGGCTCGCCTGATTACAAATGGCTGATGATAAGGAAGTGGTCTAAATGACTGATTTTGAGAGAATCAAAATCCTGACTGGCGAAAGAGATGAAGAGCTGGTGGAAGTTGTCCTGGAAGATGCGACAGACTGGGTGCTGGCGTATACCGGACGAAAGAAGATGATCCCGGAACTTAAGAAAACGGTGCGTGATCTTGCCGTGATCGCTATCAACCGCATGGGAACAGAGGGGGAATCTTCAAGAACCGGTGCAGGGGAATCTTACAACTTCGATAATGCACCAAAGCGAATCTATGATGTGCTGAACCGGTATCGGCTGGTACGTGTAGGGGGTGTGACCTATGAGGCTGAAAAGGAATAGGCTTCGCGAATTCAAACATTTCCAGGTGGTGCAGAAAAAAGATGCAGAGGGTGGAACATATACAGAATATGCTCCGCCTTCTTGTTTTCGGGCGGAAATGTGGACAGCCGGTGGAAAAGTACAGGCAGAAATGTATGGCAGCAGGCTTCCGCTTATCCGAAAACTGAGGATTGACGGGAAATATGCGGAAGTACCGGGCAAGAATGGCAAAACGTCATATCGGTTTCAGGAAGGTATGACGGTATCTGTAAATGACGGTATTTCTGTAAACGGCGGCAATGATCCGGATTATAAGGTCGTTGCCATTTATCCTTACACCTATATTACGCTGGAGGTGGAAAAACTGTGATCATCGGTAAAAAAGAAATTACGGATGCGTTTCAAAAAACGGCAGCAGTGAATATGCATGATGCGGTATCAAAAAGTATCAAAACAGTGCAGGCTGAGGCGAAAACAAGATGCCCGGTAAATGATGGGGAATTGAGAGGGAGTATATACACGGCGATAGAAACCAGCAGCGAAAAGATTGTAGGCATCTGTTACACCAACAAAAAGTATGCACAATATGTGGAATTTGGTACAGGCCCCAAAGGTCAGAAGCAACACGCGGGGATATCACCGGATGTTGCCTATGCCTATGTACAGTCGCCCTGGTGGATCCACGAAAGCATGATCGGGCGGAAGACGGCCGAAAAGTATAAGTGGTTTTATGTGGATACGCCGGACGGCCGATTCTACCAGTGTACCGGACAGGCTGCACAACCATTTTTATATCCGGCACTAAAAAACAATGAACTGGAAATTGCACATTATTTTGAGGAGGCAATCGAAAAGAATTTATGAAAAACGTAAAAGATCAGATCTATTCCGCACTTGCCGGAGCGTTTGGGAATGTAACAGACCAGTACCCAAAAGACTGGGCAGAGCTTCCGGCAGTGCAGTACACCGAAGAAGATAACAAGGTATATGAACATACCGCACAGGGAGAGGAAAAGAGCTATGTACGATATCGTGTAGATATCTGGCATAACCGCTCTACGTCCGAATCTGCACTCAAGGTAGACAAGGCACTGGCAGCACTTGGGCTGGTGCGTACCCTGTGTCAGGACACCCCGGATCCATCCGGGTTGAAACATAAAGTAATGAGATATGAAGCAATCATTGATATGGAGTCAGAAGAAGTATTCTGGCCGAACTAGAAAAGGAGCGTGAAGAATATGCTGGCAAATGGAGCAAAACTTGAGTACAAGGAAAAAAGTGACGCAACTGGTGCTTACAAAGAACTTCCAGGGTTGAAAGAGATCCCGGACTGTGGTGTTGAACCGGAAAAAGTAGAAAATACCGGTCTGAACGATAAAAATAAACAGTACGAGAATGGTATTGGTGATCTTGGAGACATGACATACAAATTCAAGTATGAAAATGGAGCGGCAACCAGTGCGTATCGCATTCTTCGAAAAGCACAGGAATCTGACAAAGTACTTAGTTTCAAAGAAACATTAAAAGATGGCACAACCACGGAATATGACGCAGAAGTGTCCGTAAAACGTACGGGCGGCGGTGTGAACGGAGTTGTTGAAGTAGAAGCAAAGATGACAATCTGCAGTGATCTGAAAGTTACAGATCCGTCATAAGGAGGGGCGATCAATGGAAAGATTAGAAGGACTGGATGAAGAATTCCAGAAAGAAGAAACAGAAAAAGTAACATCTATCGAAGAAACAAAGAAAAAAAGACCACCATTTCATTACTGGGAAGTGGCAGGTGTACAGCACAAAATGAAACTTAATACCGGTATGATCACAAAACTGGAAAACAAATACCGTACCAATATTATGACGCTGGTAACGGCGAATGATATTCCGCCGCTTGGTGTTATGCTGACGATTGCCCAGGCAGCTATCGAGCCATGGGAACACGGTACAACGTTCGACAAAGTAACAAAGCTGTACGACAAGTGGCTGGAAGAAGGCGGCAGTCAGTTTGATTTCATGGCAAAAGTAATTATGCCGACTATGGCGGTATCCGGTTTTTTTACGCCGGCGATGGCAGAGAGCCTGATGAAAGATCTGGATCAGGCAGATGTGATCCTGTAACAGAAACAGTCACCGAAGAAATCTGGAAACTATACGAAGATGCATTGGATGCAGGAATCAAGGTGCAGGACTTCTGGAATATGTCTATCCCGGAAGTCCATGACTGCATCCGGAGCTATGGGAGGCGTGCAAAGATTAAGATCCTGCAGCAGTTCATACAGGCGGAAAGTATCGCAGAGCATATTGGCAGGTATTTGAATTCAGAAAACAAAGCACGCAAACCATGGGACTTCTACCCGGAACTGTTCAGGGAAGAACGAGAACAGTTCGAGGAAAGCAAGCAAGAAGAACAGGTTGTAACAGCTGCCGAAAACCGCCGCTTATATGCCGCAGAGTTCAACAGACGAAGACATCAATAAGAAATAGTGAAAAGGGAAGGAGGTGTGAAGATTGAGTGATACACTGCACAGAATGAAAGTCATCATTGAGGCAAACAACGCAAAACTGAAACAGGCAATGAGAGAAGCTACAAGCGTTGTGAATAACACAGTTTCTCAGATGAACACCAGCACATCAAAAATCGAAACACCTGGCAGTGCGGCAAGTGCCGAACTGTCGGAGGCGATGAGAAACGTTAAAAAGAGCCTGAGTGAGTTGCAAACACCGGAAGATGCATTGAATACGGACAGTTCCGTAAAAGCTATTAAGAATATGCAGGATGCGGTGCAGCAGTCACAACCAGTGTTTCAGAATGATGATCTGAGACAGTCGGCAAAAGAGACAGAAGATATTGTCAGAAGTACAGCCGCAGATATCAACAACAGCATGAATGAAACTCAGGAACCAGTTCGCCAGACAATGAGCGAAAATATGCAAATGATTCAAAATATGCAGAACCTTATAAAAAGTTCCTGGAAAGATATGGTCAATGGTACGATCTGGAAGCAGGCTACCGGACAGATAAGAGACTATGTCAGGGAAGCACAGGTCGCAGCAGGCATCCGTGTATACAATCCAGAATATGAACAGTTATGCAATACTATTGCAAAAACAGAGATGGAGCAGGAAAAACTGATCCAGAAAATGAACAGCATGGATGCGAGCAAGCGTTTTGTGCCAACACAGGAGTTTAAAGACCTAGAAGCCAATATTGCAAAGAGCGAATCCGCTTACGCAAAGCTGGAAGAAAAGCAGAAGGCATTAGAGGCAGCAGGAAAAGCGACGGTTCCGAGTGCTGATTACAGCGAAGTGAAGGCTCATTATGATGATGCACAGGCAAGACTGGAGAAGTTAATTGCGAAGCAAAGAGAATGGTTGGATCTCGGATTTAAGCCTGGCGACGGTGGTGCAATGACTGGTCTGACGGAGCAAATCAAAGAAGTTGAAACGGAAATGAAATATCTAAAAGGTGAAATGAAAGACCTTGAGGATAACGGAAAAGCAATGATACCGACGGATCAGTACCGTGAGAACACAAACCAGCTGTCTATCATGCGGAACAAATTGAAAGAATACAAAGACCTCAGAAGTTCTATGTTGCTGGATGGCTCCAACTTGCAGGAGTCTGAACAATATCAGAGGGATGGAGTTGCACTTTCAGATCTTACGAACCGACTGCGAGAATACAATGCAGAACGAAGGAGCATGGAGAACAGTGGTACAGATATCCAGACACCGCATCTTGCGGATGGAAGTGTATTTGCAACCATGGGAGCGACAGCCCAAGCAGCATTTGAAGATATGACAGCCAGTATTCGAAAAGCACAGGCAGCTGCAGTGTCTGCAATCCAGAGTATTCCGGTCGTCGGTCAGGTTGCGTCCAGTGCTGCATATATCGGCTCGAGAGCATTTAAAGCTATGAGTGCTGTTATGAAAGGTGTCGGTCCCGCTATAAAAACAGCATCCGGTGCATTCGGGGCATTACTTAAAAAGTTCACAACCGGATTGCCAGGAATCCGGAAATTTGCCGGAGGAATCAAGCAAGGAAATAATGCTCTCAGTGGTGGAATTGGAAAATTACTCAAATACGGTCTTGGTATTCGAAGTATGTATGCATTGTTCAGCAAGCTTCGAAATGCCCTGGTAGATGGTTTCAAGAACCTTGCAAAGAAGAACAGCGAAACAAACGCAAATCTTTCAGAATTATCAGGCGGATTGCAGCAGTTGAAAAACAGCCTTGCGACTGCATTTTCCCCAATTCTCAATACGATCACACCGGCATTATCAACGCTGATAAATTATCTGGTGCAGGCATGCAATGTTGTTGGGCAGTTCTTTGCAGCTCTTACTGGACAGAAGACATACACTACTGCCTCTAAGGTGCAGAAAGATTATGCCGCCAGTCTGGACAAGACCGGTGATTCTGCAGCTAATGCGGCAGATAAGGTCAAAAAATCCCTGATGGGGTTTGATGAGATCAATAAGCTGGATGATGACAGCAAAAGCAGTTCCGGTGGATCATCCGGAAGTGACGGCGGAAGTTTCGAAGAGAACGAAGTTACAAATAAATATGCAAATTTCGCCCAGATGATCAAGGATGCATGGGCAAACGCAGATTTCACGGAAATAGGAAAAATTGCCGGACAGAAGCTTAATGCGGCCCTTGAAAATATCCCATGGGATGATATCAAAAAGACCTGCAATAAGATTGCAAAATCAGTAGCAACATTCCTTAATGGTTTCATGGAAGGAACAGATTGGAGACTTGTAGGAAAGACGATTGCAGAAGGTGTGAATACTGCAGTAGGAACAGCCTCTACCTTTGTGACCAATTTTGACTGGAGTAAATTCGGAAAATCTGTTGGAGAAACTATTGACAGTACTATCAAAAACATAGACTGGTCGATGCTTGGAAAAACAGCTTCCGATACGATGAAAGGTCTTCTTACATCCTTTTGTGAGGCGGTACAGAATGTGGATTGGAAGAATCTCGGAGAATCCGTTAAGACTGCAATCTTGGCTGTTGACTGGAAAGGAATCTTGCAGAAAGCAGCCGAAGCAGCAGGAAGTATCGCAGGAGGAGCCGCAGCTTTCGTAGCCGGATTGCTGGGGGATATTCCAGGTGAAATCTACAACTACTTCATGGAGAAAAAAGACGAGTGCGGTGGAAGCCTCGTAAAAGGCATATTTAAAGGAATTACGGACGCACTCGAAAACGTAGGGAATTGGATAAAGGAAAATATTTTAGATCCATTTGTCGATGGTTTTAAGAAAGCATTCGGCATTCATTCACCTTCAACAGTATTTGCGGATTTAGGCAAACAATGTATTGCAGGATTATTGCAAGGCATTGCGGATATTCCAGGAAATATTGCAGAAATTGCGAAAAAAATCTGGAGCGGCATTAAAGATGCCTGGGATAATCTGGGTGACAAAGTATTGGGTATAGGCACGAAAGTTTTAAGTACCGGAAAAGATTTATGGGATTCCGTTCAAGGTGCCTGGGATAAAGTAAAAAATAACTCTATCGTTGCTAACGTTTCAGCAACGTTAAAAGGCGGCTGGGATAAACTTGATGCAGCACTGGATAAAGTGAAAAATCAGGCCAAAAATACCACTTACACATTCAAAGCAAAAGCTGTAGGTGCATGGAATAAACTGAAAGCATATGGGAGAACAGTTGTTGATAAAATCAAAAGTAAGTCAGCTGATTATACTGCGAACGCACGCGGTGCTTGGGACAGAATCAAAAATTATCTTGGGGAATTCGGAAGAAATATCAAGAATAGAGCTGCAGATTATACTGCAAGAGCTTCGGGTGACTGGAGCGGTATAGCACGTAACGCACGTACATTGTATGACAGCGTTAAAAGCAAAACAGCTACTTTCCGAGCAAATGCCGTAGGTGCTTGGGACAAGGTTTCCGGTGTTTTAGGTCAGGCGAAAGACTGGCTGGTAAATAAGGTTGTGAACTGGAAAATATCAATACCTCATTTTGCATTGCCGCATTTGAAATTCAGCACATCACCATATAAATTTCTGGGAAAAACATTTCAGATACCAAAACTGGATGTTGAATGGTATGCAAGCGGTGGATTTCCAAAAACAGGAGAAATGTTCATGGCAAATGAAGCTGGTCCTGAATTGGTAGGAAAGATGGGAAATAAAACTACCGTCGCAAACCAGCAGCAAATTATAGCGGGTATTGAACAGGGTGTATATAAAGCTGTTATGGCAGCGTTTTCTATGCAGTCAGCAAAGAACGGAAAGTCTCAGAATGAAACCCCTACATTCAATATCTACGTTGGCGGTCGAAAGGTCACAGACGTAGTCGTAGAAGAAATCAATCACAGAACCAAATCGACAGGCGTATGCCCGATATTGGTTTAACCGGTACCGTCCGAAAGGGCGGTACTTTTTGAAGAAATGAGGTGACAAAAAATGGCCGCATCCATCACGATCGGCGGCGTTGCCATGCCGGAACCGAAGTTAAATGGTCTGAAAATTTCACGAAATAAGATCTGGTCGAAAAATGCAGGGCGTGGAGCAGATGGAACAATGACCGGCGATATTATCGGACTGAAGTGGAAATTGGAAATCGAATTCCTGCCGCTTACAGATGCACAGATGGCAATAGTAGAAGCGGCTGTTGAACCAGCTTTTTTCAATGTAACTTTCCGAAGTCCTAAGACTGGAAAGAACATTACAGTAAATATGTATGCAGGCGATCTTACGTGTCCGGTATACACCTATGTCGGGGGGAAGCCACGGTATGTAGGTGTCACGGTAAACCTGATTGAAAAATAATCATCAGGAGGGAGGTACAAAATGCTTCAAGTTAATGAAATATTCAAAAATGCAGTAGAGCAGGACAGCAGAACATTTAAGGCAAGAGTCGTTCTGGGGAAAGATATTTTTGAGGGTATCAAAAGTTTTGCACTTCATGCTGCCTCGAACAATTCTGCTCATATCAGTATCGGCGGAGCTGTGGCAGCCAGTGTACAAGTCAAAATGGAAGCAACAACCATTTCTCTCGAAAGTAAAGAAATAACGTTACAGATTGGCGTATTGTTCGGTACGGAGTATATATACTGTGACCTTGGAAAATTCACACCGGAAAAAGTGAATAATGATGACGGAATTATCAATTTTTGTGCATATGACAGGATGTATGTGAAGTTTTCAAAAGCATATGTAAGTAAATTGGAATACCCAGCAGACGGAAAAGAAGTGCTGAAAGAGATTAGCAACATGTCCGGAGTACCGCTTGCAAGCAGCATTGATAATCTCCCGTCCGGTGTCAAAATTCCGAAGCGTTGGAAAGAAACGGAAACAACGTATGATGACGAAGGCAATGAAATCACACAAGGGAATTATGTAAACCCATTCGACGGATATACCATGCAGGATGCACTGGGATATGTTGCACAGTTCTATGGAAAATATTGTGTCATTAATCGAAATGGTGAAATTGAACTTCGTTGGTATAAACAGGCGGATTATGAAATATCTGCATCCAGATATTATGATGATCTAAAAAAAAGCGAAAGTCTGTTCAAGCTTGGCAGAATCCAGTGCGATACGGCAACCGCAACATTACTTTCCGGCGTGGGCACTGTAGGAATACAGATTGAGAATCCAGTTATGACGCAGCCCGTCCTTGATAAAATTTGCAATCAGCTGAAAGATTTTACTTTTCAGCCTGCTTCGGTATCTTTTCTTGGAGATCCACGTCTTGACATAGGAGATATCGTTACTATTCACGATAAATACGGAGGAAAAATTAAGATCCCGATTATGAAGCTGTCGATGGATTATGATGGTGGATTAATTACAGAAATTGAAAGTCAGGGAAAAACGGAAATTGAATCCGGGAGCATAAGTAGCAGTAAAGGACCAACAGCACAGGCGATTGAACGGCTGAACATAGAATTGGTTGCAGCGAAAGAAATCATAGGACAGAAGGCAAGCTTCGATGATTTGAAAGCAACAAAAGCTACATTCGATAAAATGAGTGCAAGTTACGGTGAATTTGCAGATCTGACAGCCAAAAGATTAGATGTCGGTGAGGCCGATATAAAACAACTACAGGCAGAAAACGTGGATATCAGTGGACGACTGACAGCTGATGAGGCAGAAATCAAAATAATAAAAACAGATAAGGCAAATGTAAAAGATCTGGATGCAGCGAATGCCAGAATTGATAGTATTTCCGGAAATTTAGCAGATTACAAGGTGGTAATAACCGGAAGTCTTGAAGCTGTAAATGTGGTTCTTGGTTCGTTAGATGCAAATTATGCAAAGATAGATCTTGCAAATATCAAAAACGGAAGTATTACAACCGCAATGATAGGTGTCGGTGTTGTAGGTTCTGCTCAAATTGCAGACGGATCTATTACCGATGCGAAAATAGTGGAGCTGACAGCCAACAAAATCACTGCCGGTACATTATCGGTGGAAAGGCTGATCATCTGTGGCGATAAGAATTCGATCATCTATGCAATCAATAATGCAGGTGAACTGGTATCTCAGAATGTAAATACGATAGATGGTGATGTACTGACCAAGAGAAGCATAACTGCAGATAAGATTGTGGCAGGTGCCATTACTGCCAATGAAATTGCGGGAAAGACCATCACAGCAAATAAAATTGCAACAGGTGCCATTACCACAGGCGAACTGGCAGCAGGCAGCGTGACAGCAGAAAAAATCAAGGCAGGTGCAATCAGTGCAGATAAGATAGCAGCAGGTGCAATCAGCGTAGATAAATTAACTTTTGGATTAAACAGTAATTTATATAATCTTGGATATGATAATTTTGCAACAATCACGGGAAGTACATTGCTTTCATATTTTGAAGACTATCAAGTAAAGGTAGCAACAGAAGTAAAAGAATGTGGAGGATCATTTTTTGCACAAGCACCTAACGTTCCCGGGACCAATGCACTATGGCTTGACGGAAGAGAAACAACAGAAATCTTGCAATCAAAAAATGGATTTATTTTAGGGAGCAGTAAAAAACATGATGGTTTCATAACCTTAATTCCTGGGAAAAAGTACCTGATTTCTTTTTATATAAGATGTCCTTATCTTTCTGAATCAGAAAACAGAGGAATTGAGTTTTTGATATGGGAAAGCAAAGAACGTAGCCATTTGTATAATGGAAATATCTTAGCATCTAAGAAAGGTGAATATGTTTTTTGTGGTTTGCAATGGGAAAGGAAAACAATAAAATACACGTGCGTTAAAGATTTTCCATATATAGCATTAGGTTTTGGTTATATGGAAGCTGCTTTGTTTATAGTTTCTGGGATTCAAGTCGAACAGGTGGAAGATCTTGATACAGAACCAAGCCCATTTTCCGTGTCAAATGTACAGACTGTAGATGCAAAAGATCTGGAAAATGACGGTATAGTTGCTATCAGTGATAATCTCGGTACATTCCAAAAAGGTGTACTAAAATCCGGAAATTATAGCGGTTCTTCTGGAGAATCATTTCCAAGCAGTGGATTTCTTATAGATCTGAACAATGGCTATATTAATACGCCTAGGTTGCGTGTTGCGAGTAACGGAAAGACATACTGTAATTGCAACGGTATAGCAGTAGACGTGAATACATTAGTTGGAAATTATGCAAACTGCTATACATCAGCATCAACAGCGGCAAAAACGGTCAGCCTGTCAGGTTTTGAGCTGGTTGCAGGTGCAAGAGTCTGTGTACGTTTCAACTACGCCAACACGGCCACAAATCCAACACTGAACGTTAATGCTACCGGAGCTAAACCGATCTACTATAAAAACAGCAATATCCCGGCAGAACTGATCGAGCAGTATACAGTCCTGGAATTGGTCTACAGCGGATCATACTGGTACGTGGTCGGAAACATGAATATCCTGACCAAGGGCGACAGCATAAATATTGAATGTTTCACGGCTGGCTATGTGACATCCGCAGGCAAGGAAGTGCAGTTCTGCATTCCGGTATCGACACCGATTGTCGGCTGCAGTTCTGTTAGCATAGCATCGGCAACCGGACTGCAGATCCGGCAGAATGGGAATTATATTTATGGTGGCAATGCATCCACGCTGGTAGCGGCATCGTCCTACCGGGGCGTTGTCAACCGTAATATGGTATCTATTGCCGCAACGATGCCGAATACAACCAACGCAGTCAACAATGCACCATGTGGTGTGCATGCGGCATTGAAGCTGACATTTTCGTAACAATCAATTACAGAAAGCAGGTGAGAAATACATGATAACAGCAATCATAGATGCAGGGCAGCATTACTGCCAAGCAGTCAGCGACCTGTGGCAGTGGGATTATGGACAGACACTGCGGATCCAGGGCGTGAAGCTCCCGGCGGCGGTCGAGGTTCAGTTTTCGACAACAGAGCGGATCGGCGAAACAGTCACCAGAATTGGTGTGACGCAAGAGGGGGTTACTGAGGTACCTATCCCAGATACACTGCTGGAGGGCAGCGGAACAACGCAAGATTATACAATCTATGCGTTCGTGTACATCGAAAACGGCGATTCTGGAAAGACGGAGTATCGTGTCAGCATGAAAGTCCGGGCAAGGCCGAAACCGGAAGCCCATGCCACACCGGAAGAAGGGGAACTGTTCCGGCAGGCAATTGTGGCAGTTGCTGAATCCGCTGATCGAGCGGAGAGTGCCAGGAAATCAGCAGAGACGGCATCAGATCAGGCGGAGGATGCGAAGAACGCCGCAGAGGCAGCTGTCGGATCAGCACAGGCAAGTGCCGATGAAGCAAAAACAGCAAAAGCAAATGCAAAAACAGCTGTAAAAAACGCAGAAGCATTCAAAACAGAAGCCGAAACCGCCAGATCAGAAGCAGTCCGGGCAGTAACGGAATCCACAGATGCTAAGGACTCAGCAGAAAAGTCCAGAGCCGCAGCAGAAAAAGCGAAGCAGGATGCCGAGGCGGCGAAAGAAGAAATCCAGGAATCGGCGGATCAGATTCAGAAGAATGCAACAGAAATTGATTCGCTAAAGGAAGATATAGATAATATAATTTATAAAGGGTTAATCAATGGATTTGACAAAGACAACACTGTTGGTGGTTATTTGAGTAATAACGGAAATGTGAATAGCAATCCAGGATTTGTTACATCTGATTATTTTGATGTGCATGAAAACAAAACATATTATGCACTTCAGATGGTTGGTACAGTGAAATATGATACTGTAGCTTATATTTGTTTTTATGATTCATCGAAAGCATTTATTGCAGGCGGATATTTCAATGCATCGTCTTGTACTTCCCCTAATGGCTCGAAATACGCAAGAGTATCATTTCCAAGTGATGAAACTACCAAGGCTAGATGTATGTTCACAAACATTGAAACCCCAGATAAATATTATCCATTTGGATATGAATATTCTATAATTACAAAAGATGTATCAGAATTAAAAACTCGCAAATCTGAAAATAGACTTCATGGGAAAACAATGGCTATTCTAGGTGATAGCATGGCAAAGGGTCATACTTTAAATGAGAAGCAAACTTGGGCATATAAGATTGCTAACAGAAACGGCATGACATATCAAAAACTTGCAGTGAATGGAATGTTTATCACTACCGGGCATGGTGATGCTGACGCAAATTGTCTGCTTGAACAAGCAAAAAAAATCAATAACAATCCTGACATTATTGTTATTCACATGGGGACAAATGACAGAAATAATAATGTTGAATTGGGAACATGGACAATTAGAAACACAGATACAACAAATTTGTTTGGTGCTTTGAGAGTTGCTTTCACATATTTAGAAGAGAATTTCCCTTTGGCTCAAGTAATGTTTATTACTCCTTATTATTATCAAGAGCAAACAGATTACATCGGTTCCATCGAAAAAGCTTGTATGTATGTTGGTTGTCATTGCAAAAACAATAAGCAGGGCGGAATTTGTGCATGGAATACTAATGTCAGAAACGCATTGTTTTTAGATTATGTTCACCTAAACGAAGTAGGACAGGAACGTGTATCCTATGAATATGAGGGATTTATGAGAACATTTATGTAATTAACTAAAGAGGGCTACGGTAAATGGAGATGGGGAAGATTATGCATATGAATATTAACTGATGGTACACCGTCAGAGTAAGGCGGTAGAAGTATATTTTTATAATGTTTTGAAAACGGAAAGGATGGGTAAATATGATGAACAAAATTATTATGTTACTTGCGGGCAATTCATTTTTCCGCATTTTGCTGATCGCAGTCACACTGGACACTATTTTAGGGGTGCTTCGGGCGATCAAAGAGCACAAGTTTAATTCCTGCGTGGGCATCGATGGGGCAATCCGCAAATCAGCCATGCTGCTGTCGGTGTGCCTGCTGATGGCAGTGGATGTGATCCTGAATATCAATGTATTGTTTATGATTCCTCAGAATTACATCGAACTTCTTGGGATACATAAACTTGGAATCTGTGAATTTTTCAGCATCTTGTTTGTGCTGTACGAAATCGTGAGTGTACTGAAAAATATGACCTTGTGCGGTTTGCCGGTGCCGGCAAAAATTAAACGCTGGGTGCAGAAATTCCTTGAGGATATGACAGAAGAGCTTCCGGAAGAGAACAGGACAGGGAACGCATGAACAATTTAAGCAAAGCAGAATAAAAAAAGCAAAGGGGGCGTGAAAGCGTCCTCTTTTATTGCAAAAAAATGAACGGAGGAAAGCAGGATGAACGGATTATTAAAAATCAATTATGGAACAGAACAGCCGACGGTATCGGCGAGAGACTTGCACGAAGCTTTAGAAATAAAAACAGCTTTTAAAGATTGGTTTCCTCGAATGACAGAATACGGTTTCGAGGCAGGAAAAGACTTTAGCTCAGAAATGAGCAAAAGTACAGGAGGCAGACCAGCCGTTGACTATCAAATTTCCATCGACATGGCAAAACAGATCTGCATGATCCAGCGAAACGAAAAAGGCAGGCAGTACCGCCAGTATTTCCTTGACCTTGAAAAAGCATGGAACACACCGGAACAGATTTTTGCCCGTGCTTTGAAAATGGCAGATCAGCAGATTGAGAAACTCAAAGCAAGTAATGCAAGCCTTGTGGAAGATGTGCAGCGGATGAGACCGAAAGAAGTGTTTGCGGATGCGGTCAGTGTGTCGAACACCTGCATCCTGATCGGGGAGCTGGCAAAGATCCTGAAACAGAACGGTGTGGATATCGGACAGAACAGGCTGTTCACATGGATGCGTGAAAACAGGTTCCTGATCAGCAGAAAAGGAACAGATTACAATATGCCAACGCAGAGAAGCATGGAAGCTGGTTTATTTGAAATTAAAGAAAGAACAATCAATAATCCAGATGGAAGCGTGCGGATCACAAAGACTGTACTGGTAACAGGGAAAGGGCAGCAGTATTTTGTGAATAAATTTCTGAAAGAATAAATTTTCCAATAACAAGAAAGGCGGTAGAGACTATGAACAAGATTAACCGAATGATTTCAAATTACAATTATAATCCCGGCAATATTTCCAGAATCAAATACATCGTGATCCACTACGTCGGAGCATTGGGCGGAGCACAGGAAAATTGTGCATACTATGGTGGTGGCAACCGTGGGGCATCTGCACACTATTTTGTCGGTTTCGCCGGCGAAATTTGGCAGTGCGTGGAAGATCGGAATATCGCCTGGCATTGTGGGGCGAGCAGTTACAAACATCCGGAATGCAGAAACGCTAATAGCATTGGGATTGAGATGTGCGTGCGAAAGAAGAACGCGGCGAGTCTTGGGGCAACAGATAAGGACTGGTATTTTGAAGGAGCAACAGTACAGTCTGCTATTGAGCTGACCAGATACCTGATGAAAAAATATAACATCCCTGCAGATCATGTTATTCGCCACTATGATGTAACCGGAAAAATTTGCCCGAATCCGTATGTATACAATACAGGTACGTATACATGGGATGCCTTCAAACAAGCCATTTCTGGGCAGAGTGGCGATATTCTTCCAGCAACCGACAAACCATGGTACCGTGTCCGCAAGACCTGGAAGAATGCCAGCAGTCAGATCGGGGCATTTAAAACGATGAAGAAAGCCAAGCAGTGTGCAGATCAGCATACCGGTTATCATGTCTACAACGATGCCGGTAAAAAGGTGTACACATCCGCAAAACTCCCATACAATGTGCGGCCGAAAACCGCAAATGTTCCAATCAGGACAGGAGCGGCCAAAACATACAGTGCTGCCAGAACGTTTTTGCAGCCAGGTAAGTACGTGATCACCGAGGAAAAGAACGGATTCGGCAAGCTGAAAAGCGGTGCAGGATGGGTGTATTTGAAGAAAGTGGAGAGGGTATAAGAAATTAAAATTCGTGTTGCATTTCGTGTTGCATAGTTTTATATTATTGTGAAAAACGTGTCTTTTAGTACAACTTACTTATATATAAAATGTAGTGTTTATCGGCTTTTTACGCAAAGTCTCAAAAACACTGCATTTGTAATAAATGCACTTTAACCGGTTCGATTCCGGTCTGCGGCATTTTTTGCAATATGCATATATAGGAAAACGACTGAAAAACCCTGTAAAATCAAGGTTTTCAGTCGTTTTTTGTTTTTCTGTGCCGGAACAGAACGGCAAAATCCTGCCCCTTTTCTGCCCCTTCAAAATCAGATGATTTTTGCCTGCCTGATCTGGTCGTTATCACGCTCTGTCAGCTTCTCCGTCACGTGCAAATAAATTTCCCTGGTAACTTTGCTGTTCTCATGTCCGAGCCGCCGTGCTATGGTCTCAATGTTCACACCGGAAGCAAGCAGCATAGATGCGTGCGTGTGCCTGAGTGTGTGTGCAGTGATCCGCCGCCCTATAAGCTTCTCAGATCGTTCACGCAGATACTTATTGTAACTGAATGGGTTTATATGGTTGCCGTTCCGGTTAAAGAACAAGAGCGGAGTACGGACACCATACGCCATGCTTTCAAGCTTGGCAGTCAAAAGCAAGTCCCTGCAGATCGGCTCAAGCTCCGGTTGTATATACACATCCCGGATAGAGCACAGTGTCTTTGGAGTCCCCACGCTTCTGTTATTTGCATCATAAGTCTTATTCACATGAATGACTTTGTTATACATATCCAGATCGGCAGCAGTCAGAGCCAGAGCCTCACCGATCCGGAGACCGGACAGAACAAGAAACCGGGTAAGCTGCTGCCATTTTTTAATCTCAATACCCCGGATCAGCGTTGTAAGCTCTTTAGATTCCAAGTATTTATCCTGGATCTTTTCCCGGTGTGTGGCATCCTTGAACGGTTTGAACTTGCGGAGATAGGCAACGTCTGTAATATAATCGTTTTCATATCCCCAGTTAAGCAGGGCAATGAGCCTTATTCTGCGTTCATTCAGTGTGCTGAAAGCCTCCCCTGTCTGCAAGAACCGCTCTTTGATATAGTTGGCGGTCAGGTTCTCAACGAGCACATCAGCCCCTAAGATCTCCAGCAGTGCCTTGCACTGGTAGAAGTTCCGGCGGTAAGTGGATTCCTTAACACTTTGTTTCTGATACGCTCTGTAATGCTCCACAAGCTGCCAGAGGGTAAGCGGCTGTACTTCTTCCGGTTCTTCGTTCTGTCTTTCTTCAATGATCCGCAGCAGTGCCTGCCGTGCAAGCTTCTTTGTGCTGGGGTTGTTCTTCTCCATGGTCACGCTTACACGCCGTATTTTCCCGGTCATGTAGTCAGTGTAACGCTCCGTGTACTTGTACTTTCCTGTTTTGGTTTTCTCTACCCACATAAAAACATCTTCCTTCCTCTTTGCGTGGCGGTGCGTGAGTGAAGTTTAAGACATTTTCCGGTGTTTTTCAACTGCTGCCGGTCTGATCCATAGGGAAAAAGGTTCATACACTAGCAATTAGTTGACGTAACTATGGAGTTATAGTAAACTATAGATGCCAAAAAAATGAAGCGGCTTATAGCCGTGCCTGTATAGTGCATAAGAGAAGTAAATCAAAGAAGCTTCAACCCTTATTCCTCGTGGTTGGGGCTTTTTTGTTGCCTTTTTTCGCCGGCGAAACGGTGGAACATTTTTGATACACCATTTCCAATCCACATTTTTTCCATGAAAATAATGAGCGTGTAGTTTGTTATTGCATGGGGTCGAGTTTTGCGACCTCATTTTTGTTGACACGATACGCACGCATAAGATTTGCTTCCCAAATCTGGGAAGCGGTTTTACTCATTTTTGAGTAAAAGTGGTTTTCTTCACCAATGACGAATACCTGGCATCGTGTTTTACTATGCCAGCCTGATCCGGAATCGATACGCAGTTGATAGGGTGTTTTGTCCCGTCAACTTTTTTCCGTTTTTGGAAGAAAGTAGATCAGCTATTCCCATTCATCCGGATTGTGCATAATATCATCAGCGTTTTTCTTTTCTTCCGGTGTTGCCCCTCGGTCATTGGCAGCGTTCAGGGCTTCCGGTTCGTCCCGATCGGGTGGGGCGGCGTGTTCCATAGTCGTTCCCTCAAAATCTTGTGGAATAATAGGGAAATCATATTTTTTTATTTCCCGTTCAATCCATATTTGATAAAGTTCCCGGTCTATAGTACCTGAAATAACTAAATTTCTCATGCGATGCCAGTCTTTCAAAAAATTATTTAAATGTGGATCGGAGAACATAACGCCCCACATTTCAACGGAATTATTGTCTACGTCTATTACTTGCTGGGTTTCTGGGTATATATGCAACTTACCAATTCCCATAATATCAAAAAACATATCTATTATATCTGTATAGGTAGAAAAAACCTTGTTGACAGATTTTCGTTCTGTGACTCCACACAACCAGGTTAAAGAAACGTCGAAATTTTCCCCTATTCGTTGAATGACAGCAACGGAAGGGTTTTTTTGATTGTTTTCATATGCAGACAAAGCGGCAGGTGTAACACCTATTTTCTGTGCAAATTCTTTTTGAGTCATACCATTATCAGTGCGGAGCTCTTTTAATCTTGTTGCGAATATTTGCATTTTTGAATCATTCATTACATCACTTCCTTAGTTATTATATGAGATATTATAACATTATTTTATAATTCTATCAATCGAAAAATATCTAAAACAACTAAAAGATGTTGCAATTAACTAAAATATATTGACATGGATTCTAAAATATATTATAGTGTAGTTATCAACTAAAGCGAAAGCGAGGTGAAAAGATGAAAGCGAACAGAAAAAAACTCATGCTTGCAATGGCAAGAGCTTGCATGGACACAGAGGATTTACAGAAAGCGGCAGAGATGCCACGACCAACGCTGAACAATGCTATCTGTGGCAAAAGCGTAAGACCTTCAACGATTGGCAAGATCGCAAAAGCATTGAAAGTCGATGTAACTGACATTATCGAAGATTAAGCACTGTGGCGGTGCGTGGGTGAGGTCTAAGACCGGAAAAGAGCAGAAGCATGACAGATCAGCAGGTATTGAGATACACACAACTGTGTAAGCGTAGAATGGACATTCTGCTGCACTCTGGTGCGTCCTGGTTGCCGGAATATGAAGCAGAGCTTAAAAGCATCGACCAGGAATTAAAAGAGCTGTCAGAGGCAAAAGAAGCAGCACACAGAGCGAGAGAAGAGAAACGTAGAACATAGAGCTATCAGTCAAAAAAGGCTAACAGCTCAGGGCGAGAGAAAGGAGAGTAAAAGCATGAGAGCAAGAGCATTATTGATTGAGACCCTTGTGGGGATTGCATCGGCAGCAGTGGCAGCAGGTGCGTTTTGCTGGATGGTCAAATATACCGTACTGAAAGAGGCGGACATGATCGTCATAGCGGCGGCAGTGTGGCTTTGGGTAGCCTGTAAGCTTCTTACATGGGCAAACCGCAGAAATACACACGTAGCATAGACAAACACCTCACAGGGCAAAAAAAAGTGTCACAGAGACATAACAGAAAGGAGAATAAGCACATGACAATTTTAAAAGTCACATACGGCAACCCGGTAGCATCCATTAAGGGTATCTGCGAGCACTACCAGATTTCAGACCGAACAGCCAGAATGATCGTTAAAGAGTTGGAACAGGAGCGAGGCAGATACGGAGATTACACCGTGCTGGGTGATGGAGCATTGAAGCGTGTCAATTTCCTGGCGTTCACGGACTACTGGCAGTTTAGAAAAATGCTCCAGGACAAGAACGCACGCAAGCACGTACCAGTATACAGTCCGCAGAAGGTAGCAAGAAGTTTAGGCTTTTACGGCGGTGAAACTTATGACGGCTCAGGAAATCCGAGTGGAAATTGAGCGGATCACGGCAGCAGTCAAGCGGCACGAGTGGACGCCGGAAGTATTCGAGCGTACAGAGGCGATTTTATATTATCAAGGCGGCGATATATTCAACACCTTAAGACGGGAACTGCTGCCGGAAGAATACGAAGCCTTTGACCGTGCATTTTGTAACCATTTCCGTCCGGATCTCACAGAGCTGGCGGACTGGATCGGCAGAAAAAGGAAGGAGGAAGCATGGAAACAGAAGAAAGCAGAGATCTTGAAGCAGAAGCAGCGGAGCTTGAGGAAAGAGAGCGAACTCTTGAAGCAAGAAAAAGAGATCTTGAGGCAGAAAAGAAGGCTCTTAGAGCAGAAGCAGCAAGCCTCGAAGGTGCAGAAGTAAAGTCTAAAAAGCCGGATAAGGTAACGCTTGTAAGCGTGAGCAATGTAGAAGAAGAGGAAATTAATTGGCTTTACCCTCCATATGTGCCACGTGGGAAAATAACCTTATGTGCAGCATATCCGGGAACCGGTAAAACTTACTTGTTGTGCTATATGGCGGCGTGTGTATCGACTGGAAGAAGCTTTTTCAACCTGATACCGTTCAAGGACGAGCCGGGCAAAGTAATCTATCTTACCTCAGAGGATGGCATAGGGGACACGATCAAGAAACGTCTGAGGATATGCGGAGCAAATACCGACAACGTTTTTACAGTGCCAGACGGACAGAACAACCTTTTATTTGATAGTCCGGAGATAGAGGAGTTCATAAAGCAGATAAAACCGGCTTTGATGATCTTTGACCCTTTTCAATCGTACATAGGAAAAGAAGTGGACATGAACGCAGCCAACAAGACAAGGGAGCGGCTGAACTGCATTGTTTCGCTTGCTCAGAAGTATAACGTTGCTGTGGTTATCATATGCCATTTTAACAAGAATGGTAAAGGGGACGCTATCACAAGAGTAATGGGTTCTACAGATATCATGGGCATCTGCCGAAGCTATATCGCACTCGGAAATGTACCGGGCGAAGAAGATATAAAGTATATGTCGCATGAGAAGTCGAGCCTTGAGCGGAAAGGAAAGACCATACTTTTTGAAATAGATCCGGACAGGGGCGGTATTGTGTACGTTGGAGAAAATGCACTTTCTATGGATGATTACACGGCTATTCGGAATAAGAAGCGAGCGAAAGACGCACCAGCACTGGAAGGGGCAAAGCAATTTATCATTGACCAGATGCCAGACGGTAGCAGGTTAGCGTCTGAGATTGTAACATTAGCGAAAGCAAGACATATTTCCGAGAGATCATTGAGAAGAGCACGTGAAGAGTTGCAAATCATCGTACAAAAAACGAAAGAATTTCCACCGAAAAGTTTATGGGTTCTTCCGGAAAAAGCAGGGCAGCCAGAAGAACCGCAGGCAGTGCAAGAAACCTTACCCCTTTAGATACATCGCCTTACATGACCAGTACGCAAAAAAACCAGTAAAATCAATACTTTTGCGTACTTGACCAAAGTGGACAAGTACGACAGTACGTGGTGTGTACATATACGTGTACTTGCTCATTTTGGACAAGTACGTAGAAGCCTTATAAAATCAGGGTTTTTGCCGTACTTGCCACGTAAGGAAGTTCGCCCGGGTATGGTCAGCTATGCGAAAGAGAGGATAAACACATGACAGGAATAGGCGAAAGAATCAATGCCAGACGAAAAGAGCTGGGAATGACACAGGAAGAACTTTCGAAGAAGTTAGGCTATAAAAACAAAAGCACCATTTCACAGATAGAAAACGGTGTGAATGACATCATGCAAAGCAAAGTGGCATCTTTTGCAGAGGCTCTTAATACCACCGTTGCTTATCTGGTGGGATTGGAAGAACCAACGCAACCCAAAAAGAACGCAAGCGGGATGAAATACGCCAAGATAAGAGAAATCAGAAACCAGCTTGAACGATGCAGATATGTCGTTATGTCCGCAGAAGCGAAGATTAAGAGAGTAGAGCCGCTCAGTCAGAAATTTGAGCAGACAGTGCAACTGATCCAGGACACGAAAGAGCAGGTCAATAATCTGGTATGGCAGGAACTGAGATGCAAAGAAGAATTACGGGCAGAGGAACAGCAGGAGCGAAAGCAAGACCCACAGTGGGTAAATGAGTAGCAACGAACAAAGAACAAACAAAGAGAACCGGGCAGGATACCGGAACAAGGAGGATCACATGGAGAACAGAGAAACACCGGCACCGATGCCAGCAACAGACATGACAGTAAAACTTTTCAGAGCAATGAGCAAAGCAAGCTGGGATCAGGTCAGACGCTTGTACCTGGTGGCATTTGCTGGGATGCTTGCAGACAAGCAGCCAGAACCAGAGCCATACAGAGACCGTACGCTTGTTATGCTGATGCATTTGGAAGACCAGGAGGCATGGAAGAAGATTTATACAACGGTTAAAACATTGACAAACGAAGTATTTGAATAAGCACAGGGAGGCAATATGGAGAACAGAACAGAAAAGAAAACAGTTTCAACGGTTGACATGACAACAGAAGTTTTTAAGGCGATGAGTCAGGGAAGTGCAAGCAGTATTCGCTGCCTGTATCAGATCGCATTTTCTGGCAGACTGCTGCCGAAGCAGAAACCGGAACAGCACAAAGACAGCACGCTTACCATGTTGCAGCACATTGAAGACCCGGAAGCATGGGAAAAGATCTATAAACTTGTGAATGTGTTGTGGCTCAAGGAAGCTACTTACAGAACCGTAGAGTTAGAAAAAGGAGTGAAGAAAGCATGATGAAGCGAGAGGGAAGCGTGAGAACGCTGGAAATTATCAAAGAATGTGCGGAAACCGCAGGAGGGTACAAGATCAGCCTGGAACAGGCGGAGAGAGCAATGGAAACTGAACAGCTTGAGCGAATTGCAGACGCTCTCGAAGGCATTAGCGGACACCTCAGCCGCCTTACAAGCTGTATCGGCAGCAGTGGAGCGTTCTGCATCGCTGGGGACGTTCTGGTTGAAGTCGACAAGGTAAAATAAACACAGAATAGCCGTCCTGCTGCCAGAATAGCACAGGGCGGCGGAAAGGGCAAGGACAAAAAAGATGATGAAGGGTAAGACGATCGTAGACACAGAGAAATTACAGGAGCTTCTGAAGCTGGTGAGAGCGTTTGAGGACCCCTTGGGAGAGGCAGAGAGAGCGACAGAACGAGGAAAATACATGGCTTATCAGCTTAACATGGAGTTTGAGGAAGAATCATCGGACAGAAGCAAGCTGTATTTTTGGGATGAAAACAAGTTAAGAAGCGACATTGCAGCGGAATATGCATATAAAGCACTTGTGAGTGTGGCAGAAATGTCAAAGCAGTACAATACAATCATTGAGTTACTTAACAACATTGCAATTAGTGAACACGGTAACACGCATGAACAGACAGAGTAAAGGAGCCTTCCTGGGAACCTTTGGCGAGGCGATCAGGACGCACCGGAGCTGTTGAAGTTGAGAAAAGACAAGAACAAGAGTGAAAAGGTTCACGGTCGTATGCGAGCGTTCGGAAACAATAACGAGCGTTCGCAACGTTCCGGAGCGAAACGAAAAGGGCAGGCGTTGCGGATCCCGGATGCTGACCAGGAAAAACACCGACTCAGCGTTGCAACGTTCCAAAACCACGAATAGAGCTGCTGCCCTTCCTGAAACCGTTACCAGAGGCAGACGGACGGCAGCAGGATAGCAAACGAAGGGGACAGACAGAAATGGTGGAGACTTGCCGGGATTGTCAGATTTGTCAGTCCCTAAAAAGGGGTCACCAGAACAATGACACCTTGCAGGAAGCCCTAAAAATTGCTGACAAATGCTGACATTCAAAAACATAGGGGAGTCGAACCGGTCTACCCCCTTGGATGCTAAGAAATACTAAGGTTCTGGCAGGAGATCCCAGAACCGGAAAGGAGAGGCTAGTGGGTGCAAAAATAAAAATCAGCTACGAGAAACCGGAAGAGTTGAAGCAGATCGTTGCCATGCTGTCACCGGTCATGCGTTCCTGCAAGGTCGCAAAAGGGCAGCAGGGACGTTATAAAAAGGCTTATGTGGAAATAGAGGGCATAGCGGATAAGATGCCGCAGGAAAGCGAATAATAAACAGGAGAGCAGCCGGAAAAGCTGCTTTCTTTTTTTATAAAATAATACGTATAATAAGTATAAAATACCTTGACAATACGTGCAACACGTACTATAATAGACAGTGTAAGGGAGGTGTATATGCGTTACAGAGAAATTGACAAGATACTGAGGGCTGATGGTTGGTATGAAGTGAAACAAGTTGGATCACATCACCAGTATAAGCACCCAGCAAAACCGGGTAAGGTAACTGTCCCAGGACACGCAGGGAAAGACCTGAACCCGACAACAGTAAAATCAATCTTGAAACAGGCGGGGCTGGCATAAGCCCCAGCCTCCCCAAGAAAAGGAGTGATGATAAATGAAGTTAGTTTACCCGGCATTATTTACACCTTTTGAGGATGGCAGCGGCGGCTATACGGTGGAATTTCCAGACCTTCCGGGATGCGTGACAGAGGGCGAGGACATGGCAGAAGCCTTATTTATGGCAGAAGATGCAGCGAGTGGCTGGGTGCTGACCGAGCTGGAAGACGGCAACCCAGTGCCTCATGCTTCGCTGATCCAGGACGTAGAAGCCGAAGCAGGGCAGTTTGTCAGCCTGGTTGCCCTGGATATGGACGCATACGCAGCAAAATACGGCAGTAATGCCGTAAAGAAAACCCTTACAATTCCGGCATGGCTTAACACTTTCGTAGAGCAGAACGGCATAAGCTGTTCTAAGGTACTGCAAGAAGCTCTTGGAAAAATGGCACAGGCAAGACAATAAAAGCTTGTACAGAGCCACAGAGTACGTTATAATAGGGGCAGAAGTACCCCGGTTATACGGCACAGAGCCATAAACGGAAGCTTAACAAGCGTGGGAATGAACAGGACTCAAGCAGAGTCGGTTTGTTCCTACGCTTTTTTTGTTTCCGTGCCGGGGCAATATTACAGATCAGAAAGGACAAGGTAAAGACTATGGCAAACGATATGCTTGTAAAAGAAGTAGCGAACATTTCAACAGACGTACTCAGCGAACTGGGCAAACTGGTAAGTGCATATAAAGATTATACGGAGACACTGGCAGCAGTACAGAAACAGATCGAATACACGAAAGAATATAAAGAGAAGCAGACGCAGACGGCAAGAGAGAATCTTGTCAGAAAGACCGCCGGAACGTGCGACACGATCAGGATTCAGCTTGAAAGCCTTGAAAACACCGTGAACAGCCTAGATCAGACGCTTAACGTTGCGGATCCGGAGCTTATGCCGTGCGTTGGACTCCTGGCAAACAGTCCGGAAGCACTGCCTTTGGAGCTGATCGGAAGCGTAGCGGAGAAGTTCAAGGGTAACAGGCTTGCACTCCTGGCATTGGCAGCAGTCGCAAAGGAGAATAACAAGAGCTTCCTGGAAGGAAAAGCCGTGGACGGGTCAGGAGCGGTCAAACAGATCAGAAATAAGTTTGATATGCTGGCAGACGGATACCCGAAAACGCTGCACCTGTTGCCGGAAGTAAAAAATGACCTGGTGAAGCTGTGCGAAGCATATGGGCATGAGATCGGGGATGCGGCAGACACTTATCTTGGTGCAGATTATGGCGATATCGTCAACTTGATTATGAGAGAGGCAGCCGGTTTATAAGCTGATCAGAACTGCAGAACAGCTCCGGACAGAAGTTCCGGGGCTTTCTTTATATGCGGAGGTGGCGAAGATGGGAGAAGAAAACGTGACAAACGAGCAGCTTGTAGCACGGATCCAGGCAGGCGTGGACGTTCCAGGCAATATGCTGAGGCTCTGGGAGCAGAACCGGGGATATATTGCACTGGTGGCAAAGAATTACCAGGCATTTGAGGACATCGAGGACTTGAAACAGGAGGGTTACATAGGGCTTTGCAGGGCGGTAGATGAGTATAAACCGCAGGAGGGCATAGCTTTTATGACCTATGCCGGTTACTGGATCCGGCAGCAGATGCGGAGATATGTGGAGAACTGTAGTTCTGTGGTTCGTGTTCCATCCCATGCCAGGGCAAAGGCTCACCAGTATGAAAAAATAGTGGACGATCACCGGAAAGAATACGGCTGTAAGCCAGCAAATGACCAGCTACGGCGGTATTTTGGTGATATACAGAGCAATACCATAGAACTTGCCAGAAGTGCCAGCACGGGCAGAATACAGAGCCTTGACATGAGCGTGGGAGAGGATGAAGACTGCACGGTGGGTGATCTGCTGCCGGGAGCGGCTGACGTTGAGGGGGACGTGCTGGACAGAGTAGAGCAGGAAGAACTGAGGGCGGTACTGTGGGGAACGGTGGACACGTTGCCGGAAAAACAGGCGGAAACTATCCGGATGCGGTACCAGCAGAGTCGCACACTCAAACAGATCGGCGAAGAACTAGGCTGTTCGGTGGAGATGGCAAGGACGCATGAGAGAAAGGCACTCAGGGAGCTTAGAAAGCCATCAAGGGCGAAGAAGCTCAAGCCGTTTTTTCCGGAAGCTGACCGGCAGCGGATCTATTCCAGAGCGATCAGCGGCACCGGCTTGACCAGCTTCGAACATTCCTGGACAAGTGCCACGGAAAGGGCGGCGTTACAAGAATTGTAATTATTTTGCCCCTTTTCTGCCCCTTTTTCGAGAAATTTGAAGAGGAAAAATAGCAGAAATACAGTATTTATGCGGCTTTCCGGGTTTTCTTAGAAAGTCCGGTCTGCGGCAGCCCAAAAGTCCCAAAATTTGGGACTTTTTGTTTTATATTGATATAGTTTATTTAAACAATTTTATTTAGGAAATGCCAGCATTAGAGGAAAATGATTTTAAGTGATAGAGACAGGATTTTTTTAGAAAATAATATAACAGATATTGATAAATGGATTCTTCAGGGGAAGGTCAGACAAATATTGGATGCTATTGGGGATTGTATTGATAGAAAAGGATTTGCACCACCAGATTATTATGATTCCAATGAGTTTGGACGAGAAGCTCAGAAAGTATATGATAGAATTTATGAAAATAACTGTATTTGATTAAAGGAGTATAGTACGCAGAGATGCGTGCTATTTTTATACTTATGCTGATAAAAATCGCCTTGCAGGAAGATGAGAGATAAAAGTAAAATGAGAGATAGATTTGTTAAGAAATATACGGCGAATATTCTTGACGTAAAAATACTGTATGTGTAAAATGAAGAAAATGGAAACGTGAATAAAACATAAAAACAAACTATGAAAAAGAACAGGAGAAGAAAATGAAGCAATTATGGAAAAAATTTGATAAATTGACGGAAATTTGTTATATGAGTGAGCTGGAGGATAACTGTCCTCAGTGGGATGAGGCTTATGAAGTCTTCAAACAACTTGTTGCACAGGGAAGAGAAAAAGATCCGCAGTATGCAGCTGAGATCCTGAAAATGGATGATGCTACGGATTTTGCGTATGGTGTGGCAGACTGGATCGAGGATTATCTGGACGAGCTGGATGCAAGGGAAGAACATGAAAAATTAATGGAAAGATGTGAGGAACTGTTGAATCTGTTCCAGTGGCAGGAAGTATATCCGGGGGATTTGAAGTTTCGGATCGCTTCAGCTCTGGCTGCGGAAGATAAAAAGGAAGAAGCACTGAAATTCTGTGAGAAATGGTATGCAGAAGATCAGCATGAGATGGCTGCAACAGCTCTTGTGTACGCAAAAATGACCCTGAAAGATCTGGAAGGGGCGGAGGACGTTGTAAGAAAATATATTTCAGAAGATACGCCTTGTACAGATGAGAATGATATTCTGTTTATGGCGGCGGCTGATCTGTATCTTGTAAACGGAAAGGAAAAGGAGCGGATGGCAGTTACGGAAGCTCTGCAGAAATACGAACAGGAGTTAGAGGGATATTCGGAAGATATGGAAAGCGATATTTCTTTTGAACTGCCTTTCGAATAAGAAAAAGAGGCTGGAGGAAAAGAAGGATGCAACTGGCATATGTTTTTCTTGGATATTTTTTGGGGAGCATGTTGTTTGGATATCGCATCACATGGCTGTTGAAGGGTGTTGATATCAGAAAACTTGCAGAGGATGAAAATCCGGGAACGTATAATGCATTTGTGTTTGGCGGATTCTGGTGCGGGATTCTGACATTGCTGGCGGATATGGGCAAGGGATATTTGCCGGTGATACTGTATCGTCAGAATTATAGTACAGAGGAGCTGATCTTTGCTCTTGTGATGGCGGCACCGGTGTTTGGACATGCCTTCTCAATTTTTCACGGAAGAAAAGGTGGAAAGGGAATTGCAGTTTCTTTTGGGGTACTGCTGGCGTTGTTTCCAATCTGGAAACCGGTGCTTTTGCTGGCGTTTTTTTATATCTTATTTTCGGTGGTTTTTAAGATCCGTTCACATCGCAGACGTTCAATTGTGACTTTTGGCTGTTTTTGTGTCGGCTGCCTGTCTCTGGTTCCCATACCTGCGATTCTTTTAGGATGTGTCCTGATTTCGTGTATTGTGATCTATAAGCATCATCTGATGGAGGAGAAATCAAATGAAAGTGCTAATCTTATCCTGTAATACAGGCGGCGGACATAATGCGGCGGCACAGGCGATCGCAGAAGCAATCCGTGAGCATGGTGACTGTGCAGAAGTGCTGGATTATCTGTCTCTTGCCGGAAATGGAGTATCGAAACTGGTCGGGGATGGTTATGTGAAGGTTGTTAAAAAAGCACCGGCCATGTTTGGCATGGCGTATAAACTTGGAATGGTGGTAAGTCGACTGATGAAAAAATCTCCGGTGTATTATGCAAATGCCAGAATGGCACGCTATCTGGAAGAATATCTTCAGGAAAATCCGGTGGATGCGATCGTTATGCCACATCTTTATCCGGCAGAAACGATTACTTATATGCGAAGAAATGGGTTTGCTTTGCCGCTTACGGTGGCCGTGATGACAGACTACACCTGTATCCCGTTCTGGGAAGAAACCGACTGTGACTATTATATTACACCGCATAAAAAACTGCATCCGGAGATCATAAAAAGAGGAATTCCGGCATATAAACTGAAAGCGTTTGGTATTCCGGTATCCAGGCAGTGCCGGGAGGATATTTCCAGAGAACAGGCACGCGATATGCTTGGACTGGAGCAGGAAAAGAAATATTTTCTGCTGGCGGCAGGAAGTATGGGAACAAAAGCAATCGTGCATATCCTGGAACTTTTGCTGGCAATGCGAAGCAAAAAGGAAAATCTTGTGGTCATCTGTGGAAGCAACCAAAAGTTAAAGAAAAAGCTTCAGCAGAAATATAAAAACAGAAAAGAGGTAAGGCTTGTCGGTTACACAAAAAAGATGCCTCTTTATCTGAAAGCCTGTGATGTGATCTTTACGAAACCGGGAGGACTGACTTCTACCGAAGCGGCAGTCAGTGGTATCCCAATCGTGCATATCCGGCCGATTCCGGGATGTGAGACGGAAAACAGGAGATTTTTCCGGATGCTTGGAATGAGCGTTTCCGGAAAGACAGCGATTGGTCAGGTGGCAAGCGGTGTGCGTCTGATCCACGATGAAAAAAAAGTAAAACGGATGCTGGAGGCTCAGAAAAGAGAAATAAATCCGGATGCTTCCGAAGAATTGTACTATTTTTTGAACGCAGAGAACCATTCCCCCGCTTCAAGTGTGCAGAGCACTAAGCGGTGAGCAAGTAGCGAAGCGGATTGTGAATGTCCGCTTTACAGAAAATATGAAAAAAATGCACAAATAAGAGCCGAAAAGAATTTGATTTTTGGTTAATCGTTTTGTTATATAACGATTATAATATAGGCGTAACAAGAAAGAACTTAACAAAACCTCTTTGTTGAAGGCTGCTAAGAAATCAGATTTTTGGAGGAAAAGATAAATGAATACTTTAAAAGCTGAAAAAAGAAGCACAGATGAAAAAGCAAAGAAACTAAGAAGAGAAGGATTTGTTACTGGTAACTTATTTGGCAGAGAGATAGAAAATTCTATCATGCTGAAGCTGAGTAAGAAAGATGTAGAGCAGTTGCTCAAAGTAGATAACAAAGGTAGTCAGGTTATGCTGGAAGTAGACGGCAAACAGTATGATGCCCTGATCAAAGACATTCAGTACAATGCAATGGCAAGAAGAGTGGATGAGATTGATTTCCAGGCTCTGGTAAGCAATGAAAAAGTTCATTCCGTTGCAGAAGTCATTCTGGTAAATGCAGAGAAAGTTGCAAGCGGTGTTGTACAGGAAGGTTTAAGTGAGATCGCATACAAAGCATTGCCGGCAGCACTGGTTGATAAAGTAAAAGTAGATGTTGGAAATATGAAAGTCGGCGATACGATCCGTGTAAAGGATCTGGAGATTGCAAAAGATAAAGAGATTGATCTGTCAACCGATCCGGAAGCAGTTGTGGCAACGGTAACAGCCGTACATAATGTTGTACCGGAAACAGAGACAGAAGAGACAGCAGAAGAATAAAATAAAAAGTGGTATAAGAAATAAAAAGCGAAAGGCATCCGTTCTTAAGAATCAGAGAAAATCTGAAGAAAGAACGGATGTTTTTTTTGCTTGAAAAAGAAGGGAAAAGAGTCCAGATGCTTTTTGAGGGATTGAGGTAGCAAAAAGCAGGCAGCTGTGCTATACTCTTAGCAGGAGAAGAATAGTAGAAAACAAAAATTTCGCTTGGATGGATTTTCTGCTGTGATATAGAAATGGGAAGCTTATTCAATCAAGAGAAAAGGGAAGTGTCAGAAGAACGGAGGAATAAAACATACAATGAACATATTTCAGGGATTTCGAAAGCTGCTGTTCTGTGTAATAGCAGCATGTACGGGAATGGTTGTCGGATATCAGCTGAGCCGTGTACTGTTCGCAAATGTGAGACTGTGTCTCGGAATCGGTGCAGTCTGTGCGGTGATCCTGGGTATAATGGCTTTTCGGTTTTACCGGGCGGGGCTGTTTCTGGTCTGTGCAGTACTGATGTTTTTTGTTATAAAGACGCTGCTGCACCGGGAAGACTGGTGGGTATATCCGGTTTCATCACTTGCGGCACTGGCAGCAGGCTACAGTGTTTTTCTGCTTGAAAAACCGGCAGAAAATATTTCAGAGACATCGGATGTCACAGAAGAAAAGGGAAAAGATAAGAGAGAGAAAAAAAGTCACAGAAAAAGAGAAGCAGATGAACAGAAGGAACGTCATGCACGTCGCAGACAGGAAAGAAGCTGAAAAACCAGCGTTCTGTGAATGTGGTTTTGCAGTACAAAGAGCGTTTCAGGAAGGAGTTTCTTGTGAAATTTGATATGCATTGCCATACAAAAGAGGGATCTTTGGATGGAAAAGTCGGAATTGAAGAATATATTCGCATTTTGAAGGAAAAAGGTTATCAGGGAATGTTGGTATCTGACCATAATTCTTATAATGGTTACAGATACTGGAGAGATCACATCAAAGGAAAAAAGTATACGGACTTCGTAGTGCTGAAGGGAATTGAGTATGATACAAACAATGCAGGACATTTTCTGGTAATTCTGCCGGAAGGTGTAAAGCCGCGTATTTTGGAAATGCGAGGGATGCCGGTAGAATTGCTGACCAGGGTCGTACATGCTTACGGAGGAATTCTCGGACCGGCACATCCGTTTGGAGAGAAATATTTAAGTTTTGGAAGTTCTAAGAAATATCAGCGAAATCCGAAGATCATGCAGGAGTTTGATTTCCTTGAGGCATACAATTCCTGTGAAGTGGAAGAACGGAATCAGGAAGCAAAGAAGGCGGCCAGAAAGTATTTTCTGGCAGAGTTTGGCGGCAGTGATTCCCACAAAGCGGACTGCATTGGAACGGCATATACAGAATTTCGTGAACCGATCCATACAGAATCCGATCTGATCGAGCAAGTGAAACGCAGAGCACCGATCAAGGCAGGCGGCACGTATTATCATGGTACGACCAAAGAAAAAATCGGCAAGGCGAACGATCTGCTGTTGTATTCTTTCTGGGTCTACAACAAAGTGGCCGGTTTTGCCAAATACAACAAACGCAGAAAGCAGCGAAAATATCTTCCGCTTTCCATCAGTGGCGGTCAGGGATTATACGATCCGGCCAGTCAGAAAGTTCCGCATTGAGAATGGCAGTAAACATCCGGTTTTTGACACCAGGATTTTCCAGGTTCAACTGACGCAGAAGCTGTTTGCTGTACTCGCGGCGTGTATGTCCGTCAGCCGGACAGGGACTTTTGGCAACCGGGAGCTGATATTTATGCCAGAATCCGATCACATCCGCTTCATCGACAAAAAACAGCGGACGGATCACAGTCAGATCCATTTGATCTAAATATGTTTTCGGTGGGAACGAGTAAAAGCGTCCTTCATAAAGAAGAGACAGAAGCATAGTCTCGATCACATCATCCTTATGATGTGCGTAGGCGATCTTATTGCAGCCAAGTTCTTTGATGGCAGCATTGAGAGCGCCTTTTCTCATTTTAGCACACAAAGAACATGGGTTGTTTTCACGGCGTTCTTCAAAAATGATCCGGGCAATCTGTGTATCCACGATTTTATAGGGAATTTCAAGTGTCCGGCACATTCTTTTGATTGGCTCCAAATCAAGATTCTGGAAACCAAGGTTCACGGTGATGGCAGTCAGATCAAACGATTTCGGATAAAAGCGTTTCAGGCCATAGAGTGCACACAGAAGCGTCAGGCTGTCTTTTCCTCCGGAAATGCCGACTGCGATGTGGTCGCCTTCGTCGATCATCTGGTAAGTATCGACTGCCTGACGGGTGAGACTTAATAATTTCTGATATTTCATAGCTATACTCCTTCAATATTCGACTGAAATAATATGATATGATGCCAGGGTCAAAAGGTCTAAATCCACATGAGCTTGCTCATAGGTGGATTTAGACCTTGGGACCCGCCCCTATATGAGCATAAAAGTGGGATGATAATCCCACGATATGCGAATACTGGGGTGGATTGTTCTGTACTTCGCACTTTCAAAATTCTGGCATCATGGAATAACAAAACCATACCTTATAAATGAGAAAAAGTCAACGATTGCAATTCATATCCAGAGTCGGTATAATAAAATAAATCAGGGAACAAATGGAGAAAAAATGGATGCATCCATTTTTATATCGACAGGTTCTGCTAAATGATAAAAAGCCTGGGGAATGTGTCAGACTATGGAGAAGAAAGGCAGGAGATGAAAATGTGTCAGTATGACAGAGAATCAAAAAAAGCGGAAGAATTTATCAATCACGAGGAGATTCTTGAGACGCTTCGCTATGCGGAAGAAAATAAGCATAATGAAGCTCTGATCGCTCAGATCCTTGAGAAAGCAAAAAAGAGAAAGGGACTGGAACACAGGGAGGCGATGGTGCTTCTGGACTGTGATATCGAGGAGAAAAATCAGGAGATCTACGCTCTTGCAGAGCAGATCAAGAAGGATTTTTACGGCAATCGAATTGTTATGTTCGCACCGCTGTATTTATCAAATTATTGTGTGAATGGATGCGTATACTGTCCATATCATGCAAAGAATAAGCATATCAGCCGCAAAAAGCTGACACAGGAAGAGATCCGAAAAGAAGTGATCGCACTCCAGGATATGGGGCATAAGCGTCTGGCACTGGAGACAGGGGAGGATCCGGTCAACAATCCGATCGAATATGTGCTGGAAAGTATCAAGACGATTTACAGCATCAAACATAAAAACGGAGCGATCCGCCGAGTGAATGTAAACATTGCTGCGACAACGGTGGAAAATTACCGGAAACTGAAAGAGGCAGGAATCGGAACTTATATTCTTTTTCAGGAGACCTATCATAAAGAAAGTTATGAAAAACTGCATCCGACCGGACCGAAGCACAATTACGCTTACCATACTGAGGCGATGGACCGTGCCATGGAGGGGGGGATTGACGATGTAGGCATCGGTGTACTGTTTGGGCTGGAATTGTACCGTTATGAATTTGCAGGGCTTCTGATGCACGCAGAACACCTTGAGGCGGTACATGGTGTGGGACCGCATACGATCAGCGTGCCGCGTATCCGCAGAGCCGATGACATTGATCCGGAAACCTTTGATAATGGCATTGACGATGATACGTTTGCAAAGATTGTGGCATGTATCCGTATTTCTGTTCCGTACACCGGCATGATCGTCTCTACGAGAGAAAGTCAGGCCTGTCGTGAACGGGTGCTGCATCTTGGTGTATCACAGATCAGCGGCGGTTCCAGAACGAGCGTTGGCGGTTATGTAGAACCGGAAGCGGAAGATGATAATTCTGCACAGTTTGATGTCAGTGATAATCGATCCCTGGATGAGGTTGTAAACTGGCTGATGCACCTTGGTTATATTCCGAGTTTCTGTACCGCATGTTATCGCGAAGGAAGAACGGGAGACCGTTTTATGAGCCTGTGCAAGAGCGGTCAGATCCAGAACTGCTGTCATCCGAATGCATTGATGACATTAAAAGAATATCTGATGGATTATGCATCAGAAGATACCAGAAAAATCGGTCTGAAACTGATCGAGAAAGAGATTCCGAATGTACCAAGAGAAAAGACAAGAGAGATACTGGAGTACCACTTAAAAGAGATTGAAGACGGTCAGAGAGATTTTCGTTTTTAATGCAAGAGTGTCGGGAGGAAGAAGTCTATGAGTCTGAATGCAACGCCGGCGTCAGAACGTATCCATATCGGGATTTTCGGCAAACGAAATGCCGGAAAATCAAGCCTGATCAATGCACTGACCGGACAGAATCTGGCAATTGTATCCGATGTTTCCGGGACAACGACAGATCCGGTTTATAAAGCGATGGAGCTTCTGCCGTTAGGTCCGGTGGTACTGATCGACACGCCGGGAATCGATGATGAAGGTGAGCTTGGAAAGCTTCGAGTAAAGAAAAGTTATCAGGTGTTAAATAAGACAGATATTGTGCTCCTTGTGTGCAGTGCAGTTGAGGGGATTACAGAAGAAGAGCAGAAATTACTGAAGCAGATCGAAAAAAAGCAGATACCCTGTATCCTTGTCATGAATAAGGCGGATCTGCTGGAAGAGTGTCAAAAAGGGCAGCAGTTCAAAGAGAGAGCAGAAAATGCTGCATCTGTGAGAGGACAGAAGATTCCGGTATTGTGGGTCAGTGCTGCAAAAAATCTTCAGATCCGTGAACTGAAAGAAAAGATTGCTTCCGGAATAGAACAGAAAAAACCAGAATATCCTTTGGTAGAGGATCTACTTGAGATGGGAGATTTTGCAGTCCTGGTTGTGCCGATTGATAAGGCGGCTCCGAAAGGCAGGCTGATCCTGCCGCAACAGCAGACAATTCGCGGCGTGCTGGAAGCAGGTGCAACAGCGGTTGTGGTAAGAGACGATGAGCTTTGTGATACGCTCCAGAATCTTGGAAAAAAGCCAAAGCTTGTAATCACGGACAGTCAGGTGTTTGGCAAAGTGGCAAAAGAAATACCGTCAGATGTAATGTTGACTTCATTTTCCATTCTTTTTGCACGCTACAAAGGCGAGCTGGAAGTACAGGTACGTGGAGCAAAAGCTCTGGATCATCTGAAAAATGGTGATAAAGTGCTGATCTGTGAGGGATGTACGCATCATCGCCAGTGTGGTGATATCGGGACAGAGAAGCTTCCGAACTGGATTTGCAAACACACCGGGCAGGAGATAGAGTTTCATTTTACAAGCGGCACGGAGTTTCCGATGGATCTGTCAGAATACAGAATGATCATTCACTGCGGCGGCTGCATGCTCAACGAGCGGGAAATGAAATACCGGATCGCCTGTGCACAGGATGCTGGTATTCCAATCACCAATTATGGCGTGGCGATCGCTTATATGAATGGGATTTTGAAAAGAAGTGTGGAAGTTTTTCCGGAAATATGGAAAACACTATAGTAATAGAGATAAGTATTTTTTCAAGTCAAATGCACATGAGACTTGGTGCGTGATTCTGGTCAGCGAAAGCTGACCAGAATCACTGCACATTCTACACAAGAAGCAGGTTTCTCGATCTGAGATCCCTGCTTCTTGTTGTTTTTTACCTGTAAATACCGTATACCTGTTTAAGAATGTATCTGGCATACTTACTGTGAGGTGCACGTCTATACATCACATGATATATTTTTCTGTGCATATTTGAGGTATGATTTAGAAACCTGCTTCTTTGAGCACTTTCTCAGCTGCTGCGGTGTCGTTGGTAACACACAGAACAGCGTAGTTTCCGGAAGTCTTGATGATTGCATTGTCCAGGTTCTTTACTTCATCTGCGTTGTAGGAAGAGTAAAGATCGGACTGATTTTTTACACGTGTTTCAAAAAGTCCTTTTACTTCTGAAACATAAGAGCTGTCGCTGCATTTGATGACAACAGCTTCGCATGCAGTAGCACCGGTACCGACGTAAGCAGCACAGGAATCAATTTTGGAAGTGTCTACCAGGTAAGTGGAAGCCAGGATATCTTCGGAAATAGAAGAAAGGGTGTCTCCGCTTGCTGTTTTGGAAAGATCTTCTGCAAGTTTTGCAGGGTCTGCTGTGACTTCTTTGCCGGAACCGCCGCATCCGGTCAGCATGACACCGATCATAGCGATGGTCACAAGAAGTGTGATGAGTTTTTTCATGGTTTCTAATCTCCTTTGTTTTATATTTTATTAATGTGAGAACAGACTTTCATCTGCCTCAAATAATGTTCCGAAAACGGACAACCTGAAAAAATCATACCGTTTCGGAAACATGATTTCTGTATGCTCTGCCAGGTTACAGAGAAGCACCGGAAGCAGTTTCACTCTCAGATGCAGTTTCGCTTTCAGAATCACTGGAACTGCTGTCAGCTGTCACATAATGCGTGTGCAGATAATCCAGCCATTTTGCACAGTATTCCGGATACATATGGATACCGTCGCTGGTAGCATCGGCGGCAAGTGCACCGTTTCCGTTGGATAACACTTCGTTTGGATTCAGATAATAATAACCATTGGCACTGCAGATTTCAAGGATAATCTGGTTGACCGTGTCAATGTTAGTGTTGTTTACATAGTCGCCGGTCTGAACTTTGGCTTCCTCCACGTATGGCACGGCACTGACATAAAAAATGGCATTCGGCATCAGTTTGCGGAGTTCTGCAAGACATTTTGTATAATTCTTGCGGAATTCTTCAAAATCCGGATAACCAAGGTCGTTGGTACCGATCATGATGTACATTTTTTTGAAAGAATTGTTTTTCAGTGCCTGTATTACGGTTACATTTCCACTGGCAGTAGATATGTACGGTGTCTCAAAAATATCCGTGCAGTTCATGCCGACACCGGTCAGGAACGTTCCCTGCGTAATGCCGGACTGCATATGGAATCCCTCGACTCTGGAATCACCGATAAATACAGCATCAGAAAAGTAAGAATCATCCACCGGCGTTGTCTGTTTTTTTACAATGCATCTGTCGTCCACAGTAACGGAAGAAGTGGAGGTAGATCCGGCTCCGTTTACAAATGGTGTGACGTTGGCAGGATATTTGGAAGCGCTTTCCGATGAAGTCTCACTTTCTGCCGTAGCTTCGTCCTGATTCTGAAAATCACTGGAAGAGAATATTTTGTTGAGTTGCTCATCTACCTGCTTGTTTATGCCGCCTTTGGAAGCGATATTGATGATCAGACGACCTTCAAAAACAACTAAAAACGCAAAGACAAGCAGGAGCATATTAAGAAAGCGGGCGGTTTTACGCGGCTTTCGTCTTTTCTGCTGTACCATAATGTCCCCTCTTAATCTTAAAGTATAAAGTATTGTAAAATAATAATATTGTCTTTTCTCCTCCTATATTATATAATAAACCCGATAATTGTAAATAGTTTTTTTAGACGGGAGTTTTTAATTATGGTTTTCAGCAGTCTGTTGTTTCTGTTCCGGTTTCTGCCGGCAGTACTGATCCTCTACTATATAGCACCGCGAAAGCTTCGGAATGTCATTCTGCTGCTCTTCAGCCTGTTTTTTTATGCGTGGGGCGAACCGAAGTATGTATTTCTGATGCTTTTTACGATCACCATGGATTTCTTCATCGGAAAAGGGATCGACAAAGCGAAAAAGGAAGGCAATCAGAAAAAGGCGAAGCGTTTTCTTATGACTTCAATCCTTGTGGATCTTTCCATCCTTGGATTTTTTAAATATGCGGACTTCCTCATCGGGACGGTCAATACATTAACCGGTGCGGGAATACCACTGCTTGGGATACCGCTGCCGATCGGTATTTCTTTTTTTACGTTTCAGACAATGTCATACACGATTGATGTATACAAGGGAAGCACGGAGGTTCAGAAAAACTGGATCAAGTATGGCACTTATGTTTCCATGTTTCCGCAGCTGATCGCAGGACCGATCGTGCAGTATAAGACGATCGCAGAGCAGATGGAGCACAGAAAGGAAAATACTTCCGATTTTTCAGAAGGTATTCATCGTTTTATGATCGGACTTGGCAAAAAAGTCCTGATCGCGAACAACATCGGTGCACTCTGGGATGCTATTGCAGTACTTCCGGTCGATGGACTGGCAGCAGGTACGGCATGGCTTGGGGCACTGGCTTATACGTTCCAGATATACTTTGATTTCTCCGGATATTCGGATATGGCGATCGGGCTTGGAAAGATGTTCGGTTTCCATTTCCTTGAGAACTTCAATTATCCGTATATTTCAAAGAGTATCACGGAATTCTGGAGAAGATGGCATATTTCCTTAAGTTCCTGGTTTAAAGAATACGTTTACATTCCGCTTGGCGGCAACCGCTGCAAGATCGCAAAGCAGATCCGCAACATTCTGGTTGTCTGGATGCTGACCGGAATCTGGCACGGGGCGAACTGGAATTATGTTCTCTGGGGCTGCTACTACGGAGCACTTCTACTGATCGAAAAGCTGGTGCTGAAAAAGGTGCTGAACCGTCTTCCTGGAATCATTCAGCGGATTTACACCATGTTTTTTGTGGTGATCGGCTGGATCATTTTTAAATGCGAAGATATGGCGTATGGGATCTCGTATCTGAAAGCCATGTTTGGCGGATTCGGACAGGGCCTGTGGAATAACGAGACAATCTACCTGCTTGGTAATTATGCCGTCCTGTTTGTTCTGGCGATCCTCGGTTCGACGATGTTGCCAAAGAAAGCAGCCGGCGTTGTGCTTGGCGGAAGAAAGCGGACCTGGGCGGAAAATGTGATCTACATTGCATTTTATGCGGTGATCTTCTTTGTGTCAGTCGCTTATCTGGTAGATGCAACGTACAATCCGTTTTTATATTTTAGATTTTAATGATTATAGAATTGTGAGAGTACGAAGTACGGAACAATTCGTAGGCATCTTTGTACATTAACATAACATCTTTAAACAGGGAAACAGAATGGAGAGAATATATGACTACAAAAAAGCAGAATATAGCAGTGATCGCTGTGTTTCTGTGCATGGTCTTCGGAATGACAATCTGGACGATGGTCATGCCTTCCAGAGAATTTTCGGAGAGGGAGAACAGAGCACTGGCACAGATGCCGGAACCATCAGTTGAAAGCTGCTTTTCCGGAAAATTTGAAAAAGATTTTGAAACGTATCTGACGGATCAGTTCCCGATGCGGGATGGCTGGATCAGTGCAAAGACTGCGATCGAGAAGGCAACTTTTAAAACAGAGAGCAAGGATATATATTTTGCAGACGATGATTATCTGATCGAGGCACATTCCAAAAGCTTTACGGCACCGAGTGCAAATGCCAATATCGGTTACCTGAAGAATTTCATGGAAACGTGTGTGGAAACATACGGCAAAGACCATGCAACAGCGATGGTTGTGCCGAATGCGGTGGACATTCTGAGAGATCATCTGCCGAAATATGCATCTCCGTACGATGAAGAAGTCTACCTTCAGAAAGTTGCGGATGCAATGCCGGAAGGCACTTGGTTTGACAGCGGAAGTGTTCTGCGTGAACATAAGAATATTCAGCTTTATTACCGCACAGACCACCACTGGACCACGGAAGCAGCATATTATGTGTATGCGGCATGGGCAGAAGAAAAGGGACTTTCTCCGCTTTCCCTGTCAGATTATAAAAAGGAGACAGTCACAGATGGCTTCTTTGGTACGATCGATGCCAAGGTCGGCGGACGCAACCGCAGCGATACGATCCATGTTTATATTCCGAAGAAAAAGGAAAAATATCAGGTAAATTATGTGGCGAAAAACGAGACGGCAGATGATATTTATCAGTATGATTATCTGAAAACAAGAGACAAATACAGCGTTTATTTTGGCGGAAATCAGAGTCTGGTGGAAGTAAAGACAGACAGCAAGAGCAAACGGAAGCTTTTGGTCGTGCAGGATTCTTACGCACACTGTTTTATTCCGTTTACGCTGCATGATTTTAAAGAAGTCGATTTTGTGGATCTTCGCTATTACAGCGAAAGTCTCAAAGAATATATGGAAAAGGGCGATTATACGGATGTTCTGTTTCTGTATAATGCGGCCGGATTTGCAGAGGACAACAGTCTGATCAAACTTGGAAACTGAAAACGGGGTAAAAAAGACAGGAGGAAATGGCATGAGCTATGCAGATAAAGTATTTAAGGGAATGTGCAGAGATATTCTGGATAACGGAGTGAGCACAGAAGGAGAAAAGGTGCGTCCGGTCTGGGAGGATACGAATGAGTCGGCGTACACGATCAAGAAATTCGGCGTGGTTAACCGTTACAATCTGCGAAAAGAATTTCCGGCACTGACGCTTCGAAGAACGGCATTGAAAAGTGCGTTTGATGAACTTCTGTGGATCTGGCAGAAAAAGTCCAACAATGTGCATGACCTGAATTCTCACATCTGGGACGCATGGGCAGATGAGGACGGCTCGATCGGAAAGGCTTACGGCTATCAGCTCGGCGTGAAGCATCAGTACAAAGAAGGCGAGATGGATCAGGTGGACCGTGTAATCTACGATCTGAAGAATAATCCGTACAGCCGTCGGATCATGACCAATATTTATGTGCATCAGGATCTGCATGAGATGAATCTTTATCCTTGTGCCTACAGCATGACGTTCAATGTGACACAGAAAAAGGGCGAGGATAAGCTGACGCTCAATGCCATTTTAAACCAGAGATCGAACGATGTGCTGACGGCAAACAACTGGAATGTGGCACAGTATGCCCTGCTTGTGCATATGCTGGCACAGGTGTGTGATATGTACGTCGGCGAGCTGGTGCATGTGATCGCAGATGCCCATATTTATGACCGGCATATTCCGCTGATTGAGGAACTGATCACAAGAGAAGAGCATCCCGCTCCGAAAGTATGGCTGAACCCGGAGAAAAAAGATTTCTATGAATTTACCGTGGATGATCTGCATGTAGAAGATTACGTAACCGGACCGCAGATCAAACATATACCGGTTGCAGTGTAAAAGCTGGCATGACAGAATACATTTACCGGATAAAAAGTGTAAAGAATGAGAAAAGAGGAGGATAAGTAAGATGAATTTGATTGCTGCTGTGGATAAGAACTGGGCGATCGGCAAGAACAATGAACTGCTGGTCAGTATTCCGAACGATATGAAGATGTTCCGTCAGATGACAACCGGAAAAGTAGTTGTGATGGGCAGAAAGACACTGGAGAGTTTTCCGAACGGACTGCCGCTCAAAAACAGAGTCAACATTGTCCTGACGAAAAATCAGAATTATCAGGTCAAAGGTGCCATCATCGTGCACAGTGTCGAGGAAGTGCTGGAAGAGCTGAAAAAATATGACAGTGAGGATGTCTATGTGATCGGCGGAGAGCAGATCTACCGTCAGATGCTTCCATACTGTGATACGGCTCATATGACAAAGATTGACCATGCATATGAGGCTGATGCGTATTTTCCAAATCTGGATGAGAAGGAAGAATGGAAGATCACGGCAACCAGTGATGAGCAGACGTATTTTGATCTGGAATATTATTTTGTGAAATATGAAAAACAGGTACAGTGAAGTCAAGTCGAACATACGTGAGACTTGGTATGCGATTTTGGTCAGCTTTGCTGACATTAGGGAGGTCTGATTTATGTACAGAGAACATACAAAAGTGGTAAAGATCGGCAACCGGGTGATCGGAGGCGGAAATCCGATCCTGATCCAGTCCATGACAAATACAAAAACAGAAGATGTGCGGGCAACTGTGGCACAGATCCAGGCTTTGACTGCAGCAGGATGCGATATTATAAGATGTGCAGTTCCGACACAGGAAGCTGCGAGTGCATTGAAAGAGATCAAAAAGCAGATTACGATCCCACTGGTAGCGGATATTCATTTTGACTATAAACTGGCGATCGCGGCGATCGAAAACGGTGCCGACAAGATCCGCATCAATCCGGGAAATATCGGCAGCAGGGAGCGTGTGCAGGCTGTAGTTGATGCGGCCAAAGAGCGAAACATTCCGATTCGTGTCGGTGTAAACAGTGGTTCTCTGGAAAAAGACCTAGTGAAAAAATACGGCGGCGTGACGGCAGAAGGGATCGTGGAGAGTGCCCTGGATAAAGTGCATATGATCGAAGATATGGGCTATGACAATCTGGTCATCAGCATCAAATCTTCCGATGTACTGATGTGTGCAAAAGCACATGAGCTGATCGCACCAAAGACCGGTCATCCGCTCCATGTCGGTATCACAGAGTCCGGAACAGTTTTATCCGGAAACATCAAATCCGCTGTCGGACTTGGTATCATTCTTTCGCAGGGCATCGGTGATACGATCCGTGTATCTCTGACCGGAGACCCGAAAGAAGAGATCAAATCTGCCAAGCTGATCCTGCGTACGCTGGGGCTGCGAAAAGGAGGCATTGAGGTTGTGTCCTGTCCGACCTGCGGACGTACACAGATCGATCTGATCGGTCTGGCAAACAAAGTTGAAAATATGGTAGAAGATATTCCACTGGATATCAAAGTTGCGGTCATGGGCTGCGTGGTAAACGGACCTGGCGAAGCGAAAGAAGCGGATATCGGGATCGCCGGCGGAAAAGGAGAAGGTCTTTTGATCAGGAAGGGGGAAGTGGTGAAGAAAGTGCCTGAGAGTGAACTTCTGGATGCTCTCAGAGAAGAGCTTCTTCACTGGAATGAGATTCATGCCTAAAGAGTTTTTTGATGTATTTCCGACTTTAAAGGTAAATGACAACTTAAGAGGATTACTTTCTCAGGCGACGGTTACGAGAGTAACCGTCACTTCTGCAAGAGACAGAATGAGGGTATATCTGGAAAGCCCGAGGCTTCTGTACTGGCAGTCCGTGCAGGATACGGAGCATGAGATACGAAGACAGATTTTTGGCAATGTATCGATGGACGTAAAGATCATTGTCAAATTTCAGTTATCCAGACAATATACGCCAAGAACGCTGATGCAGGAGTATGAGAGCAGTATTCTATCTGAAATCAGAGATTATAATATCTTCCTTTACAGCATCCTGCGTCAGGCAGAATGTACTTTCACAGCGGACGATGAGATGACGCTGACCATCGAAAAGAATGTGATAGCGGAAGAGCGTCTTGAGGAGCTTTTGCAGATCTTGGAGAAAATTTTCTGCGAACGCTGCGGCATGCATTTTAAGGTGCAGACTGTTTTCAAAGAGCCGGTGGAGAGCAAGTCGCATAAAAACAGCGAGCTGCGTATTCAGCAGGAAGTCGATGCGATCCTGCAAAATGCCGTGCTTGGTAATCCGGAAGAGCCTCAGAATCTGCCGGAAGAAAGCGGACAGGTGGAGGCTGCAAAAGCGGAAGGAAAGGCAGAAGCGGCGAAAAAAGAGAAAGCAAAACCAGAAAAGAAAAACGACGGAAAGAGCGAGAAAAAAGTCGAGAAACAAGCAGCAGATATGCCAAAAGGCAGAGGAAATTTCCAGGGAAAAGGAGGATTCCGTTCCGGATTTTCCAGAGGAGACGGACCTCGCAGCGTGCGTCGCTCGGACAATCCGGATGTGCTTTACGGACGTGACTTTGAAAGTGAATCTCTGGCGATCGAGCAGATCCAGGGAGAGATGGGTGAAGTGACGATCCGCGGACAGGTACAGACGCTGGAGACGCGTGACATCCGTAATAATAAAACAATTATTATGATGGAAGTGACCGACTTTACAGATACCATTGTGATCAAGATTTTTGCACAGACAGAGCAGGTGCCGGAGATTTTAAAAGATATCAAAACCGGTGCGTTTCTGAAAATCCGAGGCGTGACGACAATCGACCGGTTTGACGGACAGCTCAGCATCGGTTCGGTGTTTGGTATCAAAAAAATCCAGGATTTCCGCAAACAGCGGGTGGACACCTGGCCGGAGAAACGTGTGGAACTGCACTGTCACACAAAAATGAGTGATATGGATGGCGTTTCCGATGTAAAAGACATCATAAACCGGGCAAAATCCTGGGGACATAAGGCGATCGCCATCACAGATCACGGTGTTGTGCAGGCTTTCCCGGATGCGAACCACGCGGTTTCGCCGGATGAGGACTTTAAGATCATTTACGGATGTGAGGCTTATCTGGTGGATGACCTGCAGGACCTCGTTGTCAATTCCAGAAATCAAAGCCTGGAGGATGCCTATGTAGTCTTCGACCTGGAGACAACCGGTTTCAGTACGGTGGCAAACAAGATCATCGAGATCGGTGCCGTCAAAGTGGTAAATGGTAAGATCACGGATAAATTCAGCACCTTTGTCAACCCGGAAGTGCCGATCCCGTATCGGATCGAGGAGCTGACCAGCATCAACGACAACATGGTGCTCGACGCTCCGACAATCGAAGAAATCCTGCCGAAGTTCCTGGAATTTTCGGAAGGATGCGTGATGGTCGCACACAATGCATCGTTTGACATGGGATTTATCGAAGCAAACTGCAAAAGGCAGGGCATTGAAAAAGAATTTACGGTTGTCGATACCGTAGCACTTGCAAGGGTGTTGATGCCGCAACTGAACCGTTTTAAGCTGGATACGGTTGCAAAGGCACTGAAAGTATCACTGGAGAACCATCATCGAGCCGTTGATGATGCCGGATGTACGGCAGAGATTTTTGTGAAATTTATTGAAATGCTTCAGCAGAGAGATATTACAACGCTGGATGGAGTTAATGAGCTGGGTCGTACTTCCGTGGATAAGATCCGCAAGAGTCCGTCGCACCATGCAATTTTGCTGGCGACAAACGATCTTGGACGTATCAATCTCTACCGCCTGGTTTCCTGTTCACATTTGAAATATTATAACCGAAGACCGCTGATCCCGAAGAGCGAATTTGTGCGTCACAGAGAGGGACTATTGCTTGGTTCTGCCTGTGAAGCGGGCGAACTGTATCAGGCTGTGTTAAACCATCGCTCGGATCAGGAGATCGCAAGGCTGGTCAATTTCTATGATTATCTGGAGATCCAGCCGATCGGCAACAATGCTTTTATGCTTCGAAGCGACAAGACCGATGTGGAGACAATCGAAGATCTTCAGGAGATCAACCGCAAGATCGTAAAACTCGGAGAACAGTTCAACAAAATGGTCGTGGCGACCTGCGATGTGCATTTCTTAAATCCGGAGGATGAAGTTTACCGCCGCATTATTATGGCGGGCAAAGGATTTACCGATGCCGACGAACAGGCACCGCTTTACCTGCGTACCACAGAAGAGATGCTCAAAGAGTTTGAATATCTTGGCAGTGAAAAAGCAGAAGAGGTCGTGATTACAAACCCGAACAAGATTGCCGATATGTGCGAAAAAATATCGCCGGTAAGACCGGATAAATGTCCGCCGGTCATCCCGGATTCGGACAAAAGTCTGCGTGAGATCTGCTACAACCGTGCCCATGAGATTTATGGCGAGGATCTTCCGGAAGTCGTTGTCGAGCGACTGGAGAGAGAGTTGAACTCCATCATTTCCAATGGGTTTGCCGTTATGTACATCATCGCACAGAAACTGGTGTGGAAGTCGAACGAGGACGGTTATCTGGTAGGATCACGAGGTTCGGTCGGATCTTCGTTCGTAGCGACGATGGCGGGGATCACCGAGGTAAATCCGCTGCGTCCGCATTATTATTGTGAGAAATGCCACTACAGCGATTTTGATTCCGAGGATGTGAAAGCCTATGCAGGAAGAGCCGGATGTGACATGCCGGATAAGACCTGCCCGGTCTGCGGAGCGAAGCTTCGAAAAGAAGGATTTGATATTCCATTTGAAACATTCCTTGGATTTAAGGGAAACAAAGAGCCGGATATCGACCTGAATTTCTCTGGTGATTATCAGGGAAATGCTCACCGCTATACCGAGGTTATTTTCGGAAAAGGCCAGACTTACCGTGCCGGAACAATTGGTACGCTTGCCGAGAAGACGGCATTTGGTTACGTGAAAAATTATTACGAAGAACGCGGCGAGCGGAAGCGTACCTGCGAGATCAACCGTATCGTAAAAGGATGTACCGGCGTGCGAAGGACAACGGGGCAGCATCCGGGCGGTATTATCGTTCTGCCTCTTGGCGAGGAGATTGATTCGTTCACACCGGTGCAGCACCCGGCAAACGATATGACAACGGATATTATAACGACGCATTTTGACTACCATTCCATCGACCACAACCTCTTGAAGCTCGATATTCTCGGACACGATGATCCGACGATGATCCGTATGCTGGAGGATTTAACAGACATCAATGCACAGGACATTCCGCTGGACAATAAAGAAGTCATGTCGCTTTTTGTCAGCACGGAGGCACTTGGCGTTACACCGGAGCAGCTTGGAGGATGTCCGCTCGGTTCGCTTGGTATTCCGGAGTTTGGAACCGATTTCGTTATCCAGATGCTTGTGGATACCAAACCGCAGAGCTTTTCAGATCTGGTCCGCATTTCCGGTCTGTCCCATGGAACAGACGTATGGCTTGGAAATGCACAGACCCTGATCGAAGAAGGCAAGGCAACCATTTCCACGGCAATCTGTACACGAGATGACATCATGACTTATCTGATCGGAAAAGGGCTGGACAGCGAGCAGTCCTTCACGATCATGGAGAGCGTGCGAAAGGGGAAAGGACTGAAACCGGAGTGGGAAGAGGAGATGCTGGCACACGATGTGCCGGACTGGTATATCTGGTCGTGCAAAAAGATCAAATACATGTTCCCGAAAGCACATGCGGCAGCTTATGTTATGATGGCATTCCGCATTGCCTGGTACAAGATTTTTTATCCGCTGGCATATTATGCGGCATATTTTAGTATACGAGCTTCTGCATTCAGCTATGAGCTGATGTGTCAGGGACAGGAAAAACTGCTTCACTACATGGACGAATATCGCAAAAAAGGCGATGCACTCTCCAAAAAAGAGCAGGATTCCATGAAAGACATGAAGATCGTGCAGGAAATGTATGCCAGAGGTTATGATTTTCTGCCACTCGATCTCTATCAGGCAGATGCGAGACGTTTTAAGATCATCGACGGCAAGTTGATGCCGGCGTTAAGTACGATCGAAGGTCTTGGAGAGAAGGCTGCGGATGCCGTTATGGATGCGGCAAAAGAAGGAAAATTTTTATCAAAAGATGATTTCAGAGACCGGACAAAAGTCAGCAAGACAGTCATCGACCTGATGGATGATCTGGGAATTCTGGGCGATCTGCCAGAGAGCAACCAGCTGTCGCTGTTTGACCTGGTAGGATAGATAAGGAGAAAAAAAGAATGAGCGAAGCAATCGTTACCCTGAAAAAGGGCGAAGGAAGAATGTTGAAATCAGGAGGACTGTGGATCTTTGACAATGAGATCGCAAGTATCCTCGGAAGCTTTGAGGACGGAGATATCGTGGCAGTACATGATTTTGACGGCTACGGACTTGGCAAAGGCTTTATCAACCGCAATTCCAAAATCCGTGTGCGGATGATGACAAGAAACCGTCATCAGGAGATTGATGAGGCATTTCTGAAGATGCGTGTGCAGGAGGCATGGGATTACCGCAAAAAAGTCAGCGATACCGGAAGCTGCCGTGTGATCTTCGGCGAGGCAGACTTTCTGCCGGGACTGGTGGTAGATAAATTTTCCGATGTGCTGGTCGTACAGTCCCTGGCACTTGGCATTGACCGCCTGAAAGATCAGATCGTGGAGCTGCTAAAAGAAGTCCTGGCAGCAGACGGCATCAAGATCCGCGGTGTCTATGAGCGAAGCGATGCAAAAGTACGCCGTCAGGAAGGCATGGAGCTGTACAAGGGATTTATCGGAGAGGCGTTTGATACCAACGTGGAGATCGAAGAAAACGGTGTCCGCTACATGGTCGATGTCAAAGACGGACAGAAAACAGGATTCTTCCTCGATCAGAAATACAACCGAAAAGCGATCCAGCATCTCTGCAAAGATGCAAAAGTGCTCGACTGCTTTACACACACCGGATCCTTTGCCTTAAATGCCGGATATGGCGGGGCAAAAGAAGTGACAGGAGTTGATGCTTCTGAACTTGCCGTAGAGCAGGCAATACTGAACTCCAAGTTAAACGGCATGGAGGACCGCGTGAAATTTATCTGCCGAGATGTCTTTGAACTTCTCCCGGAACTGGAAGAAAAAGGGGAGAAATTCGATGTGGTCATCCTCGATCCGCCGGCTTTCACCAAGTCCAGAAATTCCGTAAAAAATGCCGTGAAAGGCTACCGTGAGATCAACCTGCGTGCGATGAAACTGGTGCGTGACGGAGGTTTCCTGGCAACGTGTTCCTGCTCACACTTTATGACCTATGAACTGTTCACACAGACCATCCATCAGGCGGCAAGAAATGTCCACAAACGCCTGCGTCAGGTCGAGTACCGCACCCAGGCACCGGATCACCCGATTTTGTGGGCGGCAGAAGAGTCCTATTATCTGAAGTTTTACGTGTTCCAGGTGGTGGATGAGAAGTGATTTTGTAAAATAGTCACGCCATAATGATTCGAAAACAATCCAAATGGGAAAAATCCTGGCAGCATGTTAAGTGAAATCCGCCGAAGACGATATTCTCAAATTAAAGTAATGAAAACAGACTCCTGTATCAAGAAAGAATACAGGAGTCTGTTTTTTGGCAGAGTGGAAAAAAGGATTGACGTTGCAGCCTCGTCTGTTCTATACTAGAGGACAGAGAAATCAGATGATTAAATGCGGTTTTCAGGCTGCATTTCAGGAGGAATAAAGATGGAAAAGATCATTTTGACCGGCGACAGACCGACCGGCAGACTTCACGTAGGACATTATGTTGGATCTCTGAAACGCAGAGTTGAGCTGCAGAATTCCGGAGAGTACGACAAGATTTTTATCATGATCGCAGATGCACAGGCACTGACGGACAATGCAGACAATCCGGAGAAGATCCGTCAGAATATTATTGAGGTAGCACTGGATTATCTTTCCTGCGGACTGGATCCGGAAAAATGTACGATTTTTATTCAGTCACAGGTTCCGGAGCTGGCAGAGCTCTCCTTTTTCTATATGAATCTGGTTACTGTTTCCAGACTGCAGAGAAACCCAACCGTTAAGACTGAGATTCAGATGCGTAATTTTGAGACAAGCATCCCGGTAGGATTTTTCACCTATCCGATCAGCCAGGCATCCGATATCACAGCTTTCAAGGCAACGACTGTTCCGGTAGGAGAAGACCAGCTGCCGATGATCGAGCAGGCAAGAGAGATCGTCCGCAAATTCAACAGCGTATACGGCGAGACACTGGTAGAGCCGACCGCACTGATCCCGGAGAATGAAGTATGCTGCCGCCTGCCGGGTACGGACGGTAAGGCGAAGATGAGCAAGTCTCTTGGCAACTGCATCTATCTGTCCGATACAGAAGAAGAAGTTCGCCAGAAGATCATGAGTATGTACACCGATCCGAACCATATCAAAGTGTCTGATCCGGGTAGCGTAGAAGGAAACGCAGTCTTTACTTATCTGGATGCATTCAGCAGACCGGAACATTTTGAGCGTTACCTGCCGGACTATAAAAATCTGGATGAGCTGAAAGCACATTATCAGAGGGGCGGACTTGGAGATGTAAAAGTAAAACGTTTCCTCAATGCTGTGATGCAGGAAGAGCTGGGACCGATCCGTGCAAAAAGAAAAGAGCTGGAACAGCACATTCCGGAGATCTATGAGATACTGAAAAAAGGAAGCGAAGAAGCAAGAAAAGCAGCAGCAGAAACGATGGCTGAAGTGAAGCGTGCGATGCGTATCAATTATTTTGAAGATGCAGCACTGATCCAGGAACAGTCAGAGCGTTTTGCAGCTAAACATGAGAAATAAATATCAGAAATCAGGCAGATTCTTTTTCTTTTGACACAGGAAATGTGACCGTAAAAGAAGTACCGAGATTTTTGGCACTAACCACCGTGATCTTACCACGGTGGTTTTTTGCTATAGTCTGAGCGATGGCAAGACCAAGTCCATAACCGCCGTCCGTGCGGGCTCGCGATTTGTCGGTGCGGTAAAAGCGTTCAAACAGATGTGGCAGGTCTTCTTCCGGGATGGCCTTTCCGGTATTGTGGACAGTCAGCTTTATTTTTTCGTTTTCAGATGTCAGGGTGACGGTAACTTTTTTATCTGAACTGCCCGATTTTTCAAGAACATCTGCAATGCCGGCATATTTGCAGGCATTATCCAGCAAAATGGCAACCAGCTGTCGGATCTGTGGAGCATCACCGGATATGAAAATATCATCAGAAATTTCATCTTCTATCATGACACCCTGCTCAAAGGCAACCGGCTCAAAAGTTAAAAGACAACCAAGGATCAGGTCACTGAACGAAAACGTGCTGTAGAGCATTGGCGTGGATTTCGCATCGGAACGGGCCAGAAAGAGCAAATTTTCTACAAGCTTTTTCATACGGCCGGCTTCTTCCTGCGTGCTTTCCACCCACTGGAGTTCATCGCGGATCGTGGCATCTTTGTGTGAGAGCAGAATCCGAAGGTTTGCGAGAATTACAGTCAGCGGTGTTTTCAGCTCATGGGAAGCATCAGCGATAAACTGATTCTGCTGTTCCCAGGCCTTTTCGACCGGTTTTAATGCCCAGCGTGCCAGAAAAATGCTGACCAGAAGAAAACAGAGCAGAAAAAGCAGAAGCATCATGACGCACTGAATGACAAGCTCGCCAAGAGCACGTGTTTCCTGGACCGTATCGGCAAAGGCGATTTTTGTGCCTTCCGGTGTATTCTGCTTGATAAAACGCAGCTTCAGATTTGAAAGATACCCCTGATCTTCGGAAACAGCAAATGCGGCACTTACGGCAGCTTCGGAAAGCGTATCCGTTACGGTATAGGAGCCGCTGGAGTTGGTGTCCGTGATCTCGTTGTTTTCATCAAGAGTGACCAGAAAAACCGGGGTCGAGTTAAATGCCGGATTGCGTCCGCCTGGACCGAAATCAAGACTTGGAGACTGAGGTTTCGTGTCATTTTTCGGCGGCTCCTTTGAGCGTGAGCTGTCCAGCATCTGCCGCATTGCTATTTCACTTTCAGCACGAAAAGCGTGTACACGGGTGAAACAGAACATGCCAAGCACCACACAGAGGATCACGGCAACCAGGGACATGTTGATGATCACAAATTTGCGACGCAGTTTTTTGATCATGATGTTTCCTCACTTTCCAGCCGGTAGCCGACTTTGCGGACGGTTCCGATCGTGACTTTCGAATCCAGATAGTGGAATTTCTTGCGTAAGAACGAAATATAAGCCTCCACATTGTTGCTTTCGGCAGCAGACTCTGCACCCCAGACTTTGACGATCAGCGTTTCTTTTGAAATCAGGATCTTCGGATTAGACATCAGGATTTTGAGGATTTCAAATTCCTTATATCCAAGATGAATGGATTTGTTTTTGCAGGAAAGGTCGTTGCTGGAGAGATTGAGCGTCAGATCATCAAACGTCAGTTCTTCCAGAATCACCTCACCCTGACGTCTTGAGAGGGCACGGATCCTTGCAAGAAGTTCTTCCGGGACAAATGGTTTTGTCATATAGTCATCCGCACCGCTGTCGAGGCCTGTGATCTTGTTTTTTACATCGTCAAGAGCCGTCAGCATGATGACCGGTGTGGAAATTTTGGACTCCCGCAGATGATGTACGACCTCAAAACCATCCATGCCGGGCAGCATCACATCCAGCACGATCACATCGTAATCGCCGGAAGAAGCATAGGCAAGCCCGTCCCGGCCATCGTAAACAATATCTGCCTGATATCTGGCTTCCTGCATAATCTGCCCCAGTGCATCCGCCAGTCGCTTTTCATCCTCTATAATTAAAATCTGCATAAAATCGCCTCCTGTGTATATAAGATCAGACATTGCAGACAGTGCCTGCGAATGAATATTATAATTGATGATGCCATACGAATTGCTCTGTACTGCGTACTTGCGAAATTCTGTAACCCTGGCATCATCAGTATAGCATAAAAAACTGAAAACAGGCTGAAATATATCACAGTCAGATATTTGATCAAATCAGGCAAGTTCCCTGCTTTCATTGAGAGTATCCGCTTGACTCTCCGACTAAAATATGTTCGACTTAAACTTCGTGACATGAGCGAAAATTTCGTTTACAATAGATTTCAGGTCCGCACAAGGAACAAAGCAAACAAGTTCAGATATCATACACAGCGACTGATCATCAGATAAAATCCAAAACAAAATAGAAGAAAAGAGGAAGAAGCATATGAAATCATTAGTGATCGCAGAAAAACCTTCTGTGGGAAGAGATATTGCAAGAGTTTTACATTGCAGCAAAAACATTCCGGGAGCACTCGAGGGGGACAAGTACATTGTAACCTGGGCACTGGGACATCTGGTGACGCTTGCAGATCCGGAAGAATACGATAAAAAATACAGCAAATGGGACATGGAAACACTGCCGATGATGCCGGAAAAAATGCAGCTTGTTGTTATCAGACAGACGGCAAAGCAATATGGGCTGGTGAAAAAGCAGCTGTTCCGCAAGGATGTAAATCAGATTATCATTGCGACCGATGCCGGAAGAGAAGGAGAGTTGGTAGCACGCTGGATCCTGGAAAAATCAGAATGCAAAAAGCCGATCAAACGTCTGTGGATCTCCTCAGTCACAGACAAAGCCATCCGCGAAGGATTTGCAAACCTGCGTGACGGCAGAGCGTACAACAATCTTTACCATGCGGCAAAAGCCAGGGCAGAAGCGGACTGGCTGGTCGGCATCAACGCTACCAGAGCGATGACCTGCAAATACAATGCACAGTTGTCCTGCGGCCGTGTCCAGACACCGACGCTTGCGATGGTGGCACACCGCGAGAAAGAGATCCGCAGTTTTGTACCGAAGGAATATTATGGCATGCAGATTTTATCCGGCGGCGTGCGTTTCACCTGGAAAGATGCAAAAAGCTCCGGTTACTGCACATTTCAGAAACAGAGAATGGATGAAATTGAGAAAAAAGTAAAAGCAGAGATCAAAAGCGGCAAAAAAATGATCATCAAAGAGGTGAAAACAACAGCAAAGAAAACATTTGCACCGGGGCTTTATGATCTGACGGAGCTGCAAAGAGATGCCAACAAACGTTTTGGATATTCGGCAAAAGAGACCTTAAATATCATGCAGCGTCTCTATGAAAGCCATAAAGTGCTGACCTATCCGCGAACCGATTCCAGATATATCACAACCGATGTGGCAGATACCTTAAAAGAACGTTTAAAGGCATGCAGCGTCGGACCTTACCGTAAACTGGCAGGAAGCCTTTCCATGCGTCCAATCCGCAAAAATGCTTCTTTTGTGGACAATAAAAAAGTGACGGATCACCATGCGATCATTCCGACCGAGCAGTTTGTGGATCTGCAGACGATGACGAACGAAGAGCGTAAGGTCTATGATCTGGTAGTACGTAGATTCCTGGCAGTACTGCTTCCGGCATTTGAGTATGATCAGACCGTATTTACCGGCGGGCTGGCAGGAGAGAGTTTTACGGCAAAAGGTAAGATTGTGAAGAGCCAGGGCTGGAAAGAAGCCTATGAAAATCTTGAAACGGATGAAGAATGGGAAGAAGCGGACGATTTGGCAGCGGCACCGAAAGAACAGACGCTGCCGTCCGTGAAAAAGGGCGATAGTATGCCGGTCGCAAAAGTGACAGTTACAACCGGAAAGACAACGCCGCCGGCTTATTTTACGGAGGCAACGCTGCTCTCCGCCATGGAAAATCCGGTCCGCTACATGGAAAGCAAAGATGCAAAAGCGGCAAAAACACTGGGCGAGACGGGCGGACTTGGTACGGTAGCGACAAGAGCCGATATCATTGATAAATTGTTTAACTCTTTCCTAATGGAGAAAAAGGGAAATGAGATCCATGTGACCGGAAAAGGAAAACAGCTGCTGGAGCTGGTTCCGTCCGAACTGAAGAAACCGGAGCTGACGGCAGCCTGGGAAATGAAACTTTCCGGCATTGCAAAAGGAAACTTACAGGAAAAAGCATTTATTGAAGAAATCAGCGATTATACCGAAGAACTGATCCGTGAGATCAAGGCAGGCACACAGACCTTCCGCCACGATAACCTGACCAACAAGAAATGCCCGCAGTGCGGCAAAAGACTGCTTGCGGTCAATGGAAAGAACAGCAAAATGCTGGTATGTCAGGACAGGGAATGCGGCTATCGGGAAACTCTTTCCAGAACATCCAATGCGAGATGCCCGAAATGCCATAAAAAGATGGAACTGTACGGAAAAGGAGAAGATCAGACATTTATCTGCAAATGCGGATACAAAGAGAAACTTTCAGCATTTAAAAACCGAAGAGAAAAGGAAGGAGCAGGTGTCAGCAAACGGGATGTGCAGAGTTATCTGAAAAAACAGCAAAAAGAAGCCGCCGAACCGTTAAATAACGCGTTTGCGGCGGCTTTTGCCAAACTGGACATCAAATAGAAGCCAGAGTGCCTGTAAGCGGATGCGGATTCTTTATCCGATCAGCTGCAGGATCATTCCGGCGATCACAGCGATCAGATAGAGAATACCGGTAATGGCAAAACATTCTTTTTTATTCCGACTAGTCTTAAACAAGACTACAAGTCCAATCCCGGCACCGGTGCACAGACCGGCAACGGCAGAACCAAAACTGATCGCACCTTCCAGGAAGAGCTGCGTGATCAGGATAGAAGCTGCACAGTTCGGAATCAGCCCAAGCAGTGCAGTCAGAAACGGCTGGAAGACAGTCCCACCAAGCAGGGCTTTCGAGAGTGATTCCAGCCCGATCCCTTCGAGCAGAAGATTCAGAACGGCATTGAACACAAGGATAAAAGCAAAAAGCTTTAACGTGTGATTCAGTGCCGGCCTTATAATACCGTGATGATCGTGACATCCGCAGTGGTCACAGAGATCCTCGACGTGTTTCTGAGGATGTCTCCATCTGTTCCAGATAAAATCAACCAGATATCCGGCAGGAATGGCGATGATCAGTTTGGCGAGCAGAAGCTTTCCGACCACACCGGCCCGATCCGGATGTGCAAGAAGGATCAGGATCGCTTCATCCGAAGTGGATAAGTATACAGCAATCAAGGTTCCGACTGTGACAATGCCTCCGCAGTAAAGGCTTGAGATCAGAGTGGAAAATCCACACTGAGGGATGCAGCCAAGCAGGGATGCGATGGCCGGTCCGCCTTTTTTGTGCTGAAAGAAATGCGTCAGCCGGTTACTGGAATAGTGTTCGAGGGCTTCCAGGATCAGAAAAGCTACAAATAAAAAGGGAAGCATGCGAAGACTGTCAAGCAGTGCGTCCAGTGCAGCATCCAGAAATAAAGTTGCATTCATATGATATCTCCCATATTCAGGTTATGTTTCTGAGTTACCGGGTATCCGACGGGCAACAGATCGTATGCTGTGCGGATACCAAGCGTGATTATAACAAAAACGCGGGAAAAAGTATAGCAAAATTTGCGGAGGTTCTCTTCCGGTGCAAAAAAATATGCCGACCGAAGGAAAAATCCGTGGAAGTACTCAGAGAATTCTTAGTTGTAGTTTCAAAGGAAATATGATATACTCTCAGCAGAAAGTTTCAGGTAAACAGACACATAAACTGTCTCGAAACAAAAAAACAGATTGAGGTGCAGAATGAAAAGAGTATTATTGAAATTAAGCGGCGAAGCACTTGCAGGTGATAAACATATGGGCTTTGATGAGCCGACCGTTACAAAAGTAGCAAAACAGGTAAAAGAGATTGTCGATGCAGGTCTGGAAGTCAGCATCGTGATCGGCGGCGGTAACTTCTGGAGAGGCCGCTCCAGTGAGAATATCGACCGCACAAAAGCGGATCAGATCGGAATGCTGGCAACGGTCATGAACTGCATTTATGTATCGGAGATCTTCCGTTCTGTCGGAATGAAAACACAGATCCTGACACCGTTTGCATGCGGAGCGTTTACAAAACTTTTCTCAAAAGACCGTGTCAATAAATATTTTGAAAAAGGGATTGTATCTTTCTTTGCAGGAGGTACCGGACATCCGTATTTTTCCACCGATACAGCAACCGTGCTTCGTGCCATTGAGATTGAGGCAGATGTGATCCTGCTCGCAAAATCCATTGATGGTGTATATGACAGTGATCCGAAGACCAACCCAGATGCAAAAAAATACGATGAAATCTCTATTCAGGAAGTCATCGACCGCAAACTGGGCGTAGTAGATATGGCAGCGTCCATTCTCTGCATGGAAAACAAGATGCCGATGCTTGTTTTCGGGCTGAACGAAGAGAACAGCATAGTCAATACCGTAAACGGCAAATTCAACGGAACAAAAGTTACCGTATAATACCAGAATACAGGAGGAATCAGAAATGGATGAAAGAATCAAAGCATACGATGTCAAAATGACAAAATCATATAACAATCTGCTCGAAGAGTTCGGAGCGATCCGTGCAGGTCGTGCCAATCCGCACGTACTGGATCGTATCACCGTAGAGTACTACGGAACACCGACGCCACTTCAGCAGGTAGGAAACGTTACCGTTCCGGAGCCGCGTATGATCCAGATCCAGCCGTGGGATGCATCTCTGATCAAAGAGATCTGCAAAGCGATCCAGACATCCGACCTTGGCATCAATCCGAATACCGACGGAAAAGTGATCCGTCTGGTATTCCCGGAACTGACAGAGGAACGAAGAAAAGATCTGGTAAAAGAAGTGAAGAAAAAAGGCGAGGGTGCAAAAGTTGCTGTCCGCAATATCAGACGTGACGCAAACGATGCATTCAAGAAACTTGGAAAGGGAAAAGAGGTATCCGAGGACGAAGTCAAAGAGCTGGAAGAAAATGTCCAGAAGCTGACAGACAAGTATATCAAGGATATCGACAAGGCTATCGAGGAGAAATCAAAAGAGATCATGACCGTGTAGTCTTAGAAGGTAAATATTGGGTAAATACAGGGATGTTGCAGTGTGGCATCCCTGCTTTTTTGCACACAGGAGGTTTTGTGTATGAATATTCCACAACATGTAGCAATCATTCTGGACGGCAACGGACGCTGGGCAAAGAGCAAAGGGATGCCGCGTAATTACGGGCATGTACGCGGTGCCAAGAATCTGGAAAAAATCTGCCGTGACGCTTATGATATCGGCATCAAATATCTGACGGTCTATCTGTTTTCGACTGAGAACTGGAAACGTTCCAGAGAAGAAGTTGACGGGCTGATGAAGCTTTTCCGAAGCTATACAAAGACCTGTATCAAGACAGCAAGGGAAAATAATATGAAAGTCCGTGTTCTCGGAGATCCGACGGCACTTGCAGATGATCTACAGGAGAGCTTAAAAGAACTGGTTGAGTCTTCCAAAAACAATACCGGGCTGAATTTTAACCTTGCGATCAACTATGGAAGCCGTGATGAGATCGTGCGTGCGATCCGTCAGCTCAGCCAGGACTGCGTAGACGGGTCAGTAAAACCGGAAGACATCACAGAAGATCTCTTCTCTGCATATCTGGATACGAGAGAGATACCGGATCCGGATCTTCTGATTCGCACCAGCGGTGAGCTGCGTCTGTCCAACTATCTGCTGTGGCAGCTGGCTTATTCGGAGTTCTATTTCACGGAAGTTCCGTGGCCGGCATTCAATAAAGAAGAACTGTTAAAGGCCATTGAGAAATATAATGGAAGAGAACGCAGATATGGCGGTGTGAAAGGAGAATAAGATATGTTTGTGACAAGACTTATCAGCGGTATCGTTCTGGTGGCAGTGGCACTTCTGACAATCTGCAGCGGAGGCTGGATTTTGTACGGAACACTGACCATCGTATCGCTGATCGGTATGTTTGAACTGTATCGTGCAGTGAAGGTACAGAAACAGGGTGAAAACCTGCTGGCAGTGGTGGGATATCTGGGCGTGATCTTACATTATATTCTGCTGAGTCTCGGATATTCGGAGTATGCGATGATGAACTTGATCATTGTGCTGATCGCCATGATGTTTGTCTATGTGTTTTCTTATCCGAAATATCATGCAGAACAGGTGATGGCAGCCTTTTTCGGTGTGGTCTATGTGGGTGTCATGCTGTCCTACATTTATCAGACCAGGATGATCCGCGACGGAGCATTTCTTGTATGGCTGATCTTTCTGTGTTCTTGGGGATGTGATACCTGTGCTTACTGTGTCGGCATGCTGATCGGGAAACACAAAATGTCTCCGGTTTTAAGCCCGAAGAAATCCGTGGAAGGAGCCGTCGGCGGTGTTGTCGGTGCGGCACTTCTGGGAGCCATCTATGCGGCAGTCGTAGGCAGTCATCTGGAGGCAGAAAACCCGGTGATCACTTATGCGATTATCTGTGCAGTCGGAGCACTGATCTCCATGGTCGGAGATCTGGCAGCATCAGCGATCAAGCGTAATCACAACATCAAAGACTACGGTACACTGATACCGGGACATGGCGGGATCATGGATCGTTTTGACAGTGTGATCTTTACTGCACCGGTTATTTATTATCTTTCCATGTTTATGATGAGATAAGGAGGAACAAATGAAAAATATAGCAGTTTTGGGTTCAACCGGATCGATCGGAACGCAGACGCTGGATGTGGTGCGTGCCAATCCGGAAAGGCTCTGCGTAAAAGCACTGGCAGCAGGTCATAATATTACACAGCTGGAGAGCCAGATCCGCGAGTTTCATCCGCAGATCGCAGCTGTCTGGGACGAAGAAAAAGCAAAGGAGCTGCGGATCTGTACCGCAGACCTTCCGGTGAAGATCGTTTCCGGCATGGAGGGACTTCTTGAGATCGCACAAATGGAAGAAGCAGAAGTGCTGGTGACAGCGATCGTTGGCATGATCGGGATACGCCCGACCATTGCAGCAATAAAAGCAGGAAAGGACATTGCACTTGCAAACAAAGAGACACTTGTAACTGCCGGTCATATCATTATGCCTCTGGCAAAAGAATACAACGTAAAGATCCTTCCGGTGGACAGCGAGCACAGTGCGATTTTCCAGTCCTTAAACGGAGAAAAGAAAACACAGATCGACAAAATCCTGCTGACAGCATCCGGCGGTCCGTTCCGCGGAAAAGATAAAGCATTTCTGAAACATGTGCAGCTTGAGGATGCACTGAAACATCCAAACTGGTCGATGGGACATAAGATCACGATCGATTCTGCGAGTATGGTAAACAAAGGACTGGAAGTGATGGAGGCAAAATGGCTGTTTGATGTGGAACTGGATCAGATCCAGGTTGTGATCCAGCCGCAGAGCATCATCCATTCCATGGTGCAGTACAAAGACGGTGCGGTGATCGCCCAGCTTGGAACCCCGGATATGAAGCTTCCGATCCAGTATGCACTGTTCTATCCAGATCGGGAATATCTGGCCGGAGAACGTCTGGATTTCTGGAGCCTGTCACAGATCACCTTCGAAAAACCGGATATGGAGAATTTCGAAGGACTTCCGCTGGCCTTTGCAGCGGCAAAAGCAGGCGGCTCCATGCCGACTGTATTTAATGCGGCAAACGAGCGTGCAGTCAGCAAATTTTTGAACCGCAAGATCGGTTTTCTGGATATTTACGAGATCATCAAAACCTGTATGGATGCACACAAAGTGATTGAAGCTCCAACGGTGGAACAGATCCTGCAGTGTGAACAGGAAACTTATGAAATGATTGAAAGCAGGTGGTAAATTGAGCATAATTATAGCATTGTTGATCTTCAGCCTGATTGTTCTTTTTCACGAATTCGGACATTTTCTGCTGGCGAAGAAAAATGGCATTACGGTTGTGGAATTTTCTCTGGGAATGGGACCGAGACTGTTAAGCTTTGACAAAGGAGGAACAAAATATTCCTGGAAACTTCTGCCGTTTGGCGGTTCCTGCATGATGCTTGGAGAAGATGAAGGAACGATGGAACCGGGAGCATTTGCAGCGGCATCCGTATGGGCAAGGATTTCAGTTATTGCAGCAGGTCCGGTATTTAACTTTATCCTGGCATTTGTACTGTCTATGTTTATTATAGGAAGTATCGGGTACGATAAACCGGTAATCCTGCAGGTGAGTGACGGATACCCGGCAGCAGAAGCAGGCCTGAAAGAAGGCGATATTGTTAAAAAGATCAATCACAGCAATATCCATGTGGCAAGAGAAGTAACCAACTATGTGACTTTTCATCAGAAACAGTCCGTGACGATGACGGTAGAACGCGACGGCAAAGATATCACCGTTCAGATGGATCCGGTTGCAAATGAGAGCGGTCGCTACATTTTCGGTATCAGCTGCAGTTCCAATTACCGCGAAAAATGCGGTATCCTCGGCACCTTGAAATACAGTGCCTATGAAGTAAAATATTGGATTCAGCTGACAATCGAGAGTATTAAAATGCTCTTTACCGGTCAGGCGAGCATCAATGATATGTCCGGTCCGGTCGGTGTTGTGAGTTACATCGGAGAGACGTATCAGGAGTCACAGTCCTCCGGAGGTTTCTATGTATGGCTGAATATGCTGAACATATCGATCTTTCTGACAGCAAACCTGGGTGTCATGAACCTTCTGCCAATCCCGGCACTGGACGGCGGCAGACTGGTCTTTCTGATTATTGAGCTGATCCGTGGAAAACGGATCGATCCCGAGAAAGAAGGAATGGTACATTTTGTCGGACTGATGCTTCTGATGCTTTTGATGGTAATGGTGATGTTCAATGATGTGCGGAAAATCTTCTTTTAAGTGTTAAGATGTTGAGGTTAAAAATTAAAACTGCGATACCGGTGGATCATTCCGTGCTTTGCAGACTCACAATCGTAAAAAAGGTTCATAAGAATCGTAAAAAAAATGTAAAAAAAGGTTGACACACACGGGTCTGTATAATATAATTAAGCAATGTGACGAAGTATGTAAATGTCTGATCCAAGCCCCGGTAACGACATTTTACTATAGAAACTCATAATGGAATATCAATCAGGAGGTTACCCCATGAAAAGTTATATGGCTAGTCCAGCAACAATCGAAAGAAAATGGTATGTAGTGGACGCAACAGGATATACATTAGGTAGATTAGCATCAGAAGTAGCAAAGATCTTAAGAGGTAAAAACAAACCGATCTTTACTCCGTTTATCGATACAGGTGATTATGTAATCATCACAAACGCAGACAAAATCAAAGTAACAGGTAAAAAACTGGAACAGAAAGTTTACTACAGACATTCCGACTACGTTGGAGGAATGAAAGAGACAACTCTGAAAGAAATGTTAAACAAGAAACCGGAAAGAGTTATCGAACTGGCAGTTAAAGGTATGCTTCCAAAAGGACCTCTGGGAAGAGAAATGTACAAAAAACTTTTTGTATATGCTGGTCCGGATCACAAACATGCAGCTCAGAAGCCAGAAGTATTAACATTTTAACAGGAGGTAAATGACAGTGGCTAACAAATTCTACGGTACAGGAAGAAGAAAAAAATCTATCGCAAGAGTATATGTAGTACCTGGTACAGGTAAGATCACAATCAATAAAAGAGATATCGACGAGTACTTTGGTCTGGAAACACTGAAAGTAATCGTTCGTCAGCCGTTAGTAGCAACAGAGACAGCTGATAAATATGACGTACTGGTAAATGTACGCGGTGGTGGTACAACAGGTCAGGCCGGTGCTATCAGACATGGTCTTTCAAGAGCACTGCTTCACGTAGATGGCGAGTTCAGACCAGTCCTGAAAAAAGCAGGATTCCTGACACGTGACCCGAGAATGAAAGAACGTAAGAAATACGGTCTCAAAGCAGCTAGACGTGCTCCGCAGTTCTCAAAGAGATAATTATCTCGCAAGAGAATTACGATTCAAAGAGATCACAAACCTCAGAAACCTTGTGTTTCTGGGGTTTTTCTTTACCCTTAACTCTTGGTGAAATGTCTAGATATGTGGTGAAACTTTTTTGGTCAAAGTCATAGTGCCGGAGTGTCCCACAATTTTCTTGATGGTTGTATCCTGAGCACCAGCTTCCGATAACCACTATACCCTGATGTCTATGACACCGTTTCCAAAGAGGAAATAGCAGAATTTGAGGATATCATGCGTAAAATCATAACAGGAATCATCTCTGAGGTCAGTGGTATAGCTACATGGGTGTATGTGCAGAAATGTTTTTCTACCGGTTGGGAGTAAAAGATGGACTGAATCTGAAAAATACAGTAAAATCTACATTAGAAATGTTATCGGGAAATATTCGTGGAGGGGAAATAAAAGATGAAGAATGAAATCGTATTATTTACAGATGGTGATGTCAATATAGAAGTTCAAATCAATCCTGAGCAGGAGACAGTTTGGCTGACGCAAAAACAAATGGAAGTGTTGTTTGATGTTAAGCACGCTACAGTAAGCGAACATATTTCAAATATTCTTGCTTCAGGAGAACTGGATGAGACTTCTGTCGGTTTTTCCGACAGAAGTACAGGGGGACGAAAACCCAAAATTTATAATTTGGATATGATTTTGTCTGTCGGATATCGAGTTAATTCTAAAAGAGGTATAGCTTTCAGAAAATGGGCAAATAATGTTCTTAAACAGTTTATTTTGAAAGGCTATGCAATCAATGAAAAGCGTCTTCAGGCACTTAAGAAAACAGTTGATATTCAGTCAAGGATGCTTGCAGATGCACTTGATATAGAGGAGAAAGATGTGCTCAGAGCTGTGAATGAATACACAGATGCATTGATTCTTCTGGATCAATATGACCACCAGTCATTAAGTAAGCCAGAGGGAAGTACTCCAGTATACCGCATTACTTATGAAGAGTGTGTTCAGATGGTTGGTCAGATGAAAGATTCTTTTGAAACAGATGTATTTGGTGTAGAAAAAGAGGATGGCAAGGTACAAGGAATTATTGCCGCAGTTTACCAGAGTGTATTTGGACAGGATGCGTATCCATCCTTGGAAGAGAAAGCGGCGAATCTATTGTATTTTATGATAAAAGATCATCCATATGCAGATGGTTGTAAAAGAATTGCCGCATCACTGTTCCTGGAATTTTTAGACAAGAACAATGCGTTGTTCTTAGATGGAGAGAAAAGACTCAGTGATGGAACATTAGTAGCAATTACATTGATGATTGCAGAATCAAAATCAGAAGAAAAAGATGTGATGGTAAAACTGGTAATGAATCTGTTGAAATTATAGTGGCATTGCATCGCTTTTATATTACAACAGTATATGATGAGATGAAGCAACCTTGTGCCCAATGTGCACGAAGTTGGCACAGTCACTATCCCATCTTGTATACTATTAAAATAAATAGATGAGAGGTGGTAAAAAAACATGGCATATAGCGAGTTAGTAAAGAATTTCAATCGCATCCGTGACTATATGAGAGAATTTTATGTATATGGATTCAAAAGTCGTGACGAGTTTAGCAAAAAGAGTGCACGATCCTATGATGATGAGCGTCGTCTGGAAAGCTGACTTGGAGATTATATGCAGTTCCGTCAGACTCCTGAGGGAAAGAATGTTTTCATTTCCATCGATAGCCGGTTGTCTAATCATAATCCGCTGTATAAAGCATGGAAGACAAAGAGTTTTACAGATGGAGATATTACATTACATTTTATTTTGTTTGATATTCTATTTGATCCTTCCATTGAAATGTCATTTAGTGAGATTACAGACCAAATTGACGAAAGGCTCTCACGCTTTTCTGAGCTGAGAATGTTTGCTGAATCTACAGTTCGAAAGAGATTATGATATGGTGACTCCATTTTTGAATGCAAGAGATTTTATATTCCAGGCACAAAACAAAACGGATTTAGAAGAACAAAAGTTACTTTTACAGAAAGCCTTTGATCAGCTTACAACTGCAACAAATGCAGTGTATACAGATTTAAAAACATCTGCAGATCATCTTGCAAAACTCACTATACGTTCGTTTTTTAGAAATACAAAACAGATACAGAATTACATGAACTTTTTAGCATTAGATATGCAGTTGGCAACAAAGTTTGTAGGTGTTTATATGCAGGTGTTGGATTATCTGGGGGATAATCAAAGTGTGCAGCTTATATCCGCAAGATATCAATATGTATTGAAGGATTTCTTTACAAAAGGGATAGGTAAAAAGAATATATCCGCAGATGAAATTCTTCAAATGAACTATCCATATACGGAAAGCAATAGATTTTGTTAATGTGCTGTATCCGATTCCAAGATTTTCTGCACATCCACGTACTCCGAGATCTTTGTGATCCTGATAGTACT